>Ga0114966_10000976_pt1 | contig 26724 bp, 13 predicted proteins | sample M_130207_XF_Meta_FD_87029 | JGI IMG/M metagenome (GOLD analysis project Ga0114966, IMG submission 87029) | Freshwater microbial communities from Lake Montjoie, Canada to study carbon cycling - M_130207_XF_MetaG | ecosystem: Environmental > Aquatic > Freshwater > Lake | place: Lake Montjoie... | reverse complement strand
GTGTACGCGAAGTCACTGAGATCGATGCCGTTCCAAATGCGAGTCACCTTGCGCGCCGCGACGCCATCGGCCTGGACGCACAGTTTTGCGGCGTCGTCGGACACCGCGACGATGCGATCGACGAGATGACTGGCCCACCGGAACTGCGTGCGCGACTTCCAGCCGTGACCGGCGCGCTGCCCGTGTCGCGTGTTGACGACGACGGGCACTCCGGCCAAGCGTGCGGCGAGACTGGCGTACAAGTGCGGGTACGTGTTGTGTGTGTGAACGACATCGAAGCGGCCTGCACGAAACAGCTTCGCCATCTGCCGAACGAGACCGATGCGGCCCGCCGGTCGCAGCAAATGAACGGGACACCCCGTCCGTTGAATCTCTTCCGCGAATCGTCCGACTTCGCGAATGGCCAGAAATTCGGGGACGCTTCCTGCGGAATCATGATGCCGCGCAATGTCGGTCAGGATCCGCTCCAGCCCGCCGGTCTTCAGCGTCAGGCTGACATGACAGACGCGCAATGGTCGCGCGGCCGTGGCAGCGGTCTTGAGAATCGGCAGTGCGAGTTGAGCTGTGGGCATTTCGAGCAAGTTCCTTGGGGCAATTGGCGCCCTTTTAAAATCGTTTCTGGCCTCGACTAACTAGCCCGACGCGCAAGCGAGGGCTGGACCTTCGATGGCACTGAAGCCCTCGCTTGCGCGTCGGGCTAGTTATGAAATGGGTTCTAGGCACACATCACTCCACTCCGGCGAGAGTCCGCTTGATCCATCGCAGATTGTCGAGGACCGCAAACTTCAATCGGGGTCGCCGCCAGGTGACCCACGCCAGTTCGGCCTCGTCCGTTGAGAGGTGTCGCTTGTACTCGGATGTCCCCGCCAGAAGGTCGAACTGATCGAGTCCGCGGCGCTGACATTCTGCTAGGCACAAATAATCGACGACGAGTCCGGGACTCGCGTTTCCGGGCTGTGGAGACCAGCCGCTCTGGTACAGCAAAGCCCGGTTGTCATCGATAAAGACTTGCGCGCATCCGAGGATTCCTGTCGGCGATGTCACGCGGTACATCCCCATCGCTCCGATCGGAACGAGACGATGGACGAGATCCAGATGGAATTCGCGAAAGCGGCGACTGGCATAGGAGCCCGGTTCACCCAAAGCGTTCCAGCGTGCCTGATGTCGCTCGATCATCCGATGCAACATTTCTTCGGCCCGCTCGGCTGAAGCGGCCCATTCACCGGTGGGGTGCCCCAACTTGCGCAGCGATCGGCGAAGATTGGATCGCGTCTGTGATCCCAAGAATTCAATCGGCTCGACGTTCGCCTCACGCGCCTTCCGCAGATCGAAATAAGGTGACGCTTTTCGCACGACGACCGCTTTCGGGTTATCCGCGAGCAACGGCGTGATGTCGTCCGACGCGAAACCATCGAAGTGCGCCTGATCACAGTCGGACTGAGAGTCGATCCAAGCCACAAGTTGCCGTGCGAATTCGGTGCGGTCCTCATCACGGACCAGCAGTGAGTTGTATTCAACGCAGACCGAGTCGGCGTCGGGTTCGCCCGCTGTGCCGAGGTGCCATGTCCGCAGTGGCATCGGGCCATCAAACTGGCTCACGCCAATCGTCAACAGAGCAACGCCGCAACAGACATCGCCGCGCCGAGCAATCGCGAACCGATGCGGCACGAGCGACCCGTAATGCTTCAACCACGTCTCAGTCCATAAGGACGAACACATCAATCGCTTGCTCGACAGGCGAACTTCGGCTTCACGCCACAGCTTTATTACGTCGAGGCGAGACACCGGACCGAGTACCTCTAATCGCAACGGCCGCTCGTGATCGGGTGCGGCTGCATTCGACTTCGGTTCGAGCAGTGTCCGTGCTGAGTTTGTCATAGTCTGTGGCTCTGAAGAGATAGCAAGTTCACTGTGGTTCACCGGGCCATGATCGCCGTGAAGACGTACAGCCCACTGAAGGCCATGCCGCTGGCAATGCCCAGTCGTACGGCGTGGCCTTTGTTCATGATCACGAGCGGTTGTCCCGACTCGGTGTGAATCCAAACGAGGTTCAAATACGCGGCCATCGTTCCGAGCAGCAAATAGGTCGGAACGACGTAGCATCGCGACAACGACATGATCGACGTGATCCATCCGGCGAGCAGCGCGCACATGAATGGCCGCATTCGCACTAGGTCCGGATGTTCGACCAGCTCCGACAACCGCCCCATGCGGTAGAGCTGCATTCCCGCGAAGAAGAAGCACCCAAAGAACAGCGTGCCGCCGAACAAACCCAACTCGACGTAGGCGTGAATGAACGAGTTGTGAGCCACCAGTCCGGCGATATCGGGGTACGAACCCTGGCCCGTGCCGAACAACAACGCGGGAGATTTCAACTCTTGAAAGCCGTCTCGCCACAGTTGGATGCGCTCGTGACCGGTTCCACCCTCTTCCATTCCGCTGTCGCCGCGACCGCCAGCCGCAAATGGAACGACGCACGCCGCCAGGACAGCCGCGACGATCGCCATCTTGCCTCCAAACCGAACCGCCAAGAGTGTCAGGCCCGCCAATCCGCAGGCCAGCAATCCGCCGCGCGAACCTGTTGCCAGCAGTCCCACCACCAGCACGGCCATCGGGATGAGCCACCCAAACCGCAGCCAGCTCGATTTAGAATTCGTCAGAAAGAACGCGCACAACACGCCCGTCGCACAGATCACCATGGACATGTCGTTCGGGTCCATGAAGATCCCCGTGCCACGCATCCGGCGGACGGTCGTCACGACTTCTTCGTCTTCATCGAAGCCGTCGTTGTCGTCCAAATGCTCGATGAACTCGAAGTCATAGACTTCGTAGTAGTCGAGCACGCAGAGCGTCACCATCGTCGAGGCACAGATCGCCACCGTCAGCAGAAACGACCTCAGCCGCGCAGGAGTGTTGACCACCGTGACCAGCAGCCCGAAGTAGATCAGCGTCTTCAGGAACAGTGTTCCCGAGTCAATGACGCCGCCCATGTAGATGTACTGAAAGTGCGAGATGCCGATCGCGACGAAGACCCCGAGTACGCAGAGCGAAATTGGCTGGCGAGCCAGCGTGAACTGCTTAAAGTGAGCCAGAAATGACTGAAACGTCAGCCCGAAGGTGCAGAGAATCAGAGCTTCATAGATCGGTGCCCCTTCGAGCCAAATGAACAGCTCGGACGGACGCAGAAAGAGCGTCGCCGTCGTCAGCAGGAACAGCGCGAACGCCAGTTTGGCAAGCGACTTGTCGTGCATGATCGCTGTCCGTCCCGGTGCGCTCGGTGCGCACGACCGTTCCCCTCGCGCGGACCCTCTGCCAGCGCTGTCTTTGGGAAACATAGGTCACGCGCCGACGTTTCGCGGATGCAACCTCTGCGGAAGACCGGCGAGACTCTGCCTGCGGAACCCGTCGTAACGAGAGTGCCGGTTGTGCGGAGCGACAGACCGCCGCCGCAGCCCGTAGCTCAGGCGACTCGCCTGAGACGCTCACGCAGACTTCGATGAGTCGATTCCTAAGGTGACCGGCAAGAACGGATTTACCCGAACACACCAACCCGAAGTGTGAACAAGGTCGTCGATCGACTTCGCCCTCGTTCACACTTCGGGTTGGTGTGGGTCAGACAAGTCTTGCCGGTCGCCTTAGGACTGGCGCATCAACAACTGTCCGGCTTGGGTGAGCCGAGTGCCGTCAGGACTCGGACGGGTTGTCGAAGAATCCGGGGCCTGACGGCACCCGGCTCACCAAAACTCAACCGACGAATCCCGACAGTTATTGATGGGTCGATCCTTGTTGGGCAAGGCGTCCCAGCGGTTGTGCAGGGCCATCGCCTTTTTCAACGTAGGGTGTCGTCGAGTCTTCGAGACGCACCAAAACAAAGCGAGAAAGGTGCGTCTCGAAGACTCGACGACACCCTACAACTGGCCTCGCTCCAACAAGGCGATGGCCCTGGCGTTTGTGCAAGGTCTATCCATCACGAGGTTGGAAACGAGTCCATTCTGGTGAGTCGTGACGCAGATGAATCGCCCCAGTGGAGCCGATTCGACATCTCACTTCGGTAGTCGTGCCTCCAACTGTGTCGCCTCCTGCGTGACGTTGTTGAACCGCGCTGGCCATTCGGTCTTGCGGAGCCTGTTGATCGTCGCGCGGGCTGGCTCCCATTGCTGGAGTTGAATCTGCGCGGCGGCCAGTTTGAGCAGTCCCGTTGGTTCGAGACGCCGCAGCTCGGCGACCTGTTCCCAGTGCGGAATCGCCTCGTCCCAGCGGTTCTGTTGCTGGCGGAGTTCGCCTAGCGCCGCGTGGCTTTCGGCTTCGTTGGGGGCGGATTCGATGATCGAGGTCACGGCCCGTTCGGCGTCCTGTTCGTTGTCCTTCATCCGCGCGGCGAGTTGCTTGAACAGCTCCAAGTCGTGGCGATGGCTGTCGATCAGGGCCATCAGTTGGCGAGTCGCCTTGTCCGGTTGTTGGGTGCCATCGTAGCAGGCGATCAGGGCCTGATGGACTTCGCGGTCGAGCGGCTGCAATGCGAGCGACAGTTCAAACTGCGTGGCGGCTTTCGGCAGGTCTCCCTTCGTTTGATAGACCTTGCCGAGTTCCTTTCTCAGGATCGGGCTGTCCTGTCCGGTCTTGGCCGCTTCGGTGTCCAGGCCCTTCACGTAGTCATCAAGATCGTTCGCACTGCTCAGAACCTGATTGAGCTTCTGCATCGCGTAGCTTCGATTGCTGTGAGTCGTTCCCCAGCAGATGATCGCGGCACTAGCCGCTTCAACCGCCTCCTTGGTTCGACCGAGACGCGACTGCGCTTCGGCGAGGTGTTGGTCGAAGTCGGACAACCCCGCGTCATTTAACGTCCGTCCTCCGTGGTCTCGTTGATGGAGTGAAATCGCCTCGTTGAGGTATCCAACCGCCTGCTCGTTCAATTGGGTGCCAAGGCACGCCTTGCCGAACTCGGCGATGTTGGCTTCGACCCAGCGGCCTTCCTTGTGAAAGAACTCGTCAGTCTGTTTGACCAGCGTCGCCAGTTGCTCAGGCCGCTGCGAGCGGAAGTACGCGGTCATCAGCAGCGTGCGGTAGTGCATCGAATCGGGCCAGGCATTCAACAGCCGTTCGAGAAGCGGAATCGACTCGGCGTGACGCCCTTCGTGGTGAAGGAAGACGACCAGTTCGTTCTGAGCCGACGCGTCCAGGATCCCATCGTTGTAGGCGATCATCAGGATTTCGATCGCCCGCGCGGTTCGTTCGAGTCCGCTGCGAAGATAGTTCGCGATGTAGCGGACTCGACGGCCCGAGGTCTTCCGCTCAGCATAAATTTCGTTCCCAGCCTTCGCGAAGTCGTCTGCCTTTTCGGCCCAGAAGTGTGCATGGTGCTTGTAGTAGAGGTACTGATTGCGGGCCTCGCCCATGCGCAGGTCTCGTTCTAGCTCCTTGATCGCCAGCGCGAGGACTCGCGGTGCGAGTTCACCCATTTCCTTTGCCGCCACCTCCCGACGACGCGCCATTTCGTAGCCAAAGCCCTGCCAGCCGTTGTCCCACTGGATCTCGAACCGCTGCGGATACTGTTCGAGCCGTTCGACAACGTATTGCAACGCGAGCTTCGGGCTGAGGGCCTGCCCTGTGACATGCAGCGGAGCCTGAACCGTATTGCGGTACTGAGACTGCTGCCGTTTGAGAATCTCCGGCAACGATTCAAACACGAACTTCGCCAGCCGACCGGGGTAGTCGCCGATCTTGTTTCGCTGAGCGATGTCGAACGTGGCACACATCCGCGTGACGATGTTGTAGCGCACATGCTCATCCGGCGCGGTGTCGATCTCCATCAGACCAAGGTCGATGATCTTGCCGAACAGAACGGCGTCCTTGCCCAGCGTCACTTCGCCCTTGTGTTCCAAAGCGTGGTTGTAGAGCGCCATCAATCGGTCGCGCAGCCACTTCTTCTGTTCGTCGTTCTTCGTCGTGTCGAGCCACTTCAGCACGACCGCTTCGCCCGTCGCGTGCTTGCCGCCCCCTTCGTACAGGCTGACGAAGCTGCCAAGAATGGAATTGTCCTCGTGCGGCCATTGGCCTCCGTTGGCCTGAGCGTAGTCGCGAACTTCGATCTCCATCATCGCAATCGCTTCGTCCCGCTTGCCGTAGCTCCAGCCAAGCAAATTACACAGGTCGTTGGTGATGAACAGATGGTCTCGCGACGCGGCGGGGGCTTGAGTCTGCAAGGCCCTCAATTCGCGAAGCTGCTCGGCCGCGATCTCACCGTTCGTAATCCCAGCCAAGCTGTAGAGGAAGTTCGACATGAGCCGAGGCTCACCCGGCTGCCAGTCGCGATCGAACCCGCGACGCAACGCGGCGACACACTTCACGACATGCGGGCCGGGTTGGTTCAGAACCTCGGACGATTTCCGTTCGAGGAGTGCCTCCAACAGATCGAGCGCCCGGAGGTCGGTCGGCGTCCGTTCGCCCTCGCGCAATGACTTGGCACGCGACAGAATCTCGTCCGCCGTCGCTTCGTTTCGCAGTTCGTACAGCACTTGGCTGTTGAGGTTTTGCAGGAACACATAGACCTGCTGTGACGAGCGGCCGAGGACCGCATCGGGGATCATTTGCAGCAGCCGGAAGTCGCGGCAGGCCGCGTAAATCTCCCGCAACTGCCAGAGATAGTGTTCGGGATTGGCCGACTTCGCGAACAGAGCCTTGAACGTCAACAGCGTGTTCTCGCCGAGTTCGCTGGGCAGGTTCTGTCCCGAATACCAGCGGTTGCGAACGTGGTAGAGCGAGTTGCCGAGATTCCCCTCGGGCATTTGTTTGAAGGCTTCGAGCTGCGCCCGCTCGTGATCGGCGCGGCGGTTCGTCGCGAGATACCAATCCGACAACATCCGGAAGTCGGACGATGACAGCAGCTTGTCCTTCTCGCACGACTCGAAGATCGAGATCGCCTCGTCAAGCTTCCCACGTTCAGCCAGCAACCGCGCCAGAGACTGCCGCCACGCCGACATCGTTTGATCCTCGCGAACCCACGTTCTCAGTTCCCGCTCCAGATCGTCAGCCCGATCCAGCGCAACGAGGAACTGGAATTTGGTCGATCGCCACGCAACTCGCTTCGCCATCGCGGTCGCGCGTTCTTCGTCAACGTAGCCGTCACGTTCCACGTGACGTAAGCCGGGCGCGGAGTCAGGCCCCTGCGTCCCATCAGCCTTGTTCGGAGTAGTCGCGTCGTTCGAGACTCGGCTTTCCTCACGTGGAACGTGAGGGCTACTTTGCGCGATCCCCGCGTCGATGTACTTCAGCACGCGGTCGATCGAAGCGGGTGTTGCCGCCTTCCGGGAGGCTAGATTCATCACGGTGATGAACGCCCGCTGACGCAGCAGACCGGTCAACGCTTCTAGCACCCGCTTCACATTCGCGACGGGATCGTCCTCGTCGTCAACATCGTCGTCACCCTGAACCGTCGTTCCCTTCGCGTCCTTCTGTTCTCCCTCTTGCTTCCCATTCGGAGGAACTTCGCCCAGCAACGCCCAGCAACGCTCCTCAGCCTTGTCGAGGCTGCGGCCAAGCTGCGCGTCGAGCCACATCTGTTCCATGCGCAGCCATGGCGCGAGTGGTCCCTTCCCGACCTCTTCCTGCGCCGCTTCGGCCTCCAGTGTCTCGGCAAATGTGGTGCGAGTGGCCTTCGATGTCTCGGCCCGCTTCTTCGCCAGTTCCGTACGAGTCAGCTTATTGACCTCACCCGCATCGCGCAGCGTTTTCTCATCGTGAGCCACGCGGTTGGCCAGCATCGCATCGACCAGTCGCAGCAAAGCCGGAAGCTGGACGGAGAGCCGAGCGTCGGGAGTCGTCTCCTCGGGCAAGTGCGATCGCGACAGCAGCCGCAACGTTTGAAACGCCTCGTCTTCCAGAGCCTGCGTCCACGGACGAGAGACCAAATCCGTGAAGAGCAAGTCGTAGTAACCCGGCTTCAATTCGTCGGGAGCGGTTGCGATCCGCTCGCGCAGGAACGGAAGGGCCTCGGTGTCGTGAAAGCGGCTGACATAGAGGTCGCTCAAGGTTGTGCCCAGCGAATGCCAGTCGTCGCGATCCTGCGTAGGGTGGGACAAGCCCGCTTCGGGCGCCGGCCCACCAGCTCCAGCCACGTTGCCCTCTGATGGGCCGGCGCGGCGAAGCGCCGCTGGGCCCACCCTACGGCCAAGGTCACTCCATCTTGCACGCAACTCGGTCGCGATGGTTCTCCAGATTTCGAGCGGCACTTCGCCCGCTTCCAACTGCTTGCGGTCGTTGATCGGTTCGACCAACTCCAACCGTCCGCTTGCCACCGCGCCGCGCAAGAAGCGGATCTGAGCGGGTGTGAGTTTCGCGAGGTTTGTCCGCAGCAAGTGCAACGCCCGGCCACGAACTCGGTCGCACGAGTCGTGCTGCTGGAAGTAATGGTTGCTGAAGATGCGTGGTGCGAAGTCGCTGTGATATTCATGTGTCACGAAGAACAGGCACGTTTCGGCGAGGATCGGATACCACCGTTCATCGGGCCGCTGGAACGACAGGTTGTGTCCGCTCCCCTGTGCAAAGTTGAGGGCCGCGTCGAACCGACCGTATTGCGACGGCGTGAGCTTGCCCGGCACGCGGGCCTCCGTCAGCCATTGCTCGGCGAGTTTGTACGCGTCTTCCAACTTGTCGTTGTAGACCAGCGCCGCCAGATGCTGCGAATAGGCCGATCCCCACGATGTCGATTCAGGATTCGTGGCGACCCATTCCGTGGTGAACTTCAGCAGCCGATCCCACAAGCCACGCGAACGGTACTGATCGCAGATCGAGCCTCGCAGCGCATCGACTTCCCATGAAGTCCGCTCGACTTCGCGAGCCAGTTCATCCCGCAACCACTTCTCGGCCGCGTCGGGTTCGCCCCGGTTGGTCAGTCGCCGTGCGACATCTTGATGCCAGTCGATCTGCCACGGCTGCTTCGCCACCATCTCCTTCCGCAGCGCAAGTGCCTCGTCCGTCCGACCGAGCGAATCGAGGACGCTCTTGTAGTGTTCCTGCCATTCCCAGAAGACGTTGAGGTCCGCCGGTTGCCGCTCAAACACGGGCTTGAGCAGATTGACCAGCTCCAACATCTCGGAACCAGTTCCGATCTGAGCCGCCTGCTGGATGATGGCCCTCGCGAGGAAGACCTCATCCTGAGCCTTGTTCGCGGCTCGCTGCCTGGCTTTGGCGAGATACCGCTGTCGAGCCTCTTCGTTGCGTCGCATCGCGACGAGCGCCGCCGTCCGAATCCAAGGCACGCCCGGCTTCCCTGCCGCCAGCATCTGCACGAGCGTCTCCGCCGCGTCGATCTGCTTCAGAACGTCCTCCCACAACTGGCGTGAGGCGAAGTGCATGAGCAGCATGATCCGGTCGTCGAAGCTCGCTTTGCCATCGGCTGCGTTTTGACGAGCCGTCGCCAGCGTCGGGGCCAGGCCGCGCAGGAACGGCACGCGCGATTTGGCTGCGGTTTCTGTGGCGATTCGTTTGGCGAACTCATCGGCGGTGAGGACCTTCACGTCGAGCGTCGTCTCGTTCGTCGTCCGGTCTTGAGTGTCGGTAACGGTGATCTTGCGAGCCAGCCAGCGTCCGGCGACCTCCACGAAATCGTCGAGCGTTGTCGTACTGATGACCTTGCCGTTCTGATGCGATTCATTCTTGAGGATCACATGGCGAGCCGTGTCGATCAGCAGCCGCTGGCTGTCGGTTGGGCCTTTCGTCATGAACGTCACCGTGACGCGGTCGGCTCCCGCCGGCTCCAGCTTCGCCTGATAGCCGCGATACGCCTCGTGCAGCGCCGACAGCGAATGGTCATGCAGCGCGAGGACGCTCGGCGTCAGCTCGCTCGCGTGCGACTTGCGGACTTGGCCAAGCAGATACGCCAGTGAGAAGGCTCCCCGTTCGTCGGCCGTCGCGTAGTTGATGACCGTCTGTTGATCGAGGTCCAACGTCCGCGTGAGCCAGCTCTGCGGTGAGTACAACACGAGGTCACTGTTTCGCGCCGACTGCCGCTTCCAACGCGGATCGGTCGAGACCACGACCCGTTTCAGTTCAATTCCCCCGTCCAACTTCGAGAGTCCTTCGGCTCGCAACAGACTGCGTGACAAAGCGAGCAACTCGGGCGACCAGCCTTCGGGATCGGGCAGCATCTTGGGAGCCTTGCGCGGGCGATCGGGCAGCGTGGGGAAGAGGTCTCGCAGCCACCGCGTGGTGTCCTGCTGATAGCCTTGATGGTCGTAGCGTCCAATGTTTGAGCTGAGGTACGCCTGCTTGTTCGCCTTCGCCTTGAAAGCCAATCCCCCCGCGAGGCTGACCGATTTTCGCTCGGCATTGGCTCCGCGATAGCGTGCGGCTTCCCGACCGCCGAAGGGTTGAAATGCCCCCGGCGCTAGTGATACGGGCATCGGCCTTCCCGAAGCTTCAAGCCCAAATGCGTCCTCGTAATCCATCGCCTGGCCGAGCTGCGTCTCTTTGAGATCGAACTCACCGAAATCCCGTTCGGCCACAGCATCTGGATAGTCTCCAAGCGACTCTTGATTCATTTCCTTCTTCAACTGCTTATCGACGCCGAAGCGGACCGAGAGGTCTTCATCCGAGTCCCACAGCCGAACGTCTCGCCCCAGTTGCCGGCTGGAGCGATTGACGGTCATACGCTTTGTCTCGTTCCAAGATGAGCGTCCATCACTGAGCGCGAGAACATTCGATTCATCCAGCATCAATTCCGCGTTGGCGAGACCGTCGAATTCAAAGGATTCACCGCCGCCCATGCCGCCCCCGAATCCAGACCCTCCAGCACCGGCGGGGCCGGGCATCGCATACGCACCCGAAGACGAACCGTCGAAAAACATCGAGCCATTCATGTCGCCCGCTCGGCGGAGTTCGTCGTAGACCCGCACGCGCTGTTGGAACGCCTGCGGATCGCGGCCGAGCTGGGCGAGGCTGCGCAGCACCTTGGCTCGCATATTCAGACGCCAACTGCGAGACTGCTGCATCTGCTGCTGAACGAGTTCAAAACTGGCGTTGTCACGGCCCTGAGCAAAAAAACGTTCGCCATCGCGAATCTCGTAACGACGCTTCACGCCAAAACGTTCTCGGTCGGCATCGGTCTCCAGCACGAGGAGCGATGTGTACGGCGTGATGATGTGGAACTGTTCCGACAGCCCGACGATGTCGTCCTTCACCGCAGCCGCTTGTCCCTGCGCGAGCAGATGATCGAGATGGCCTCGCGCCCAGAGTCGCGGGATGAACGAGTTCCCGTCTTCGGCTTCCTTGAAGTTGATCTTGGCGACGTAACGCACGGCCTCGGTCCCGCGACGACCGGTGACGATGATCTCGCCCGCCTGATCTCTACCCTCGGGCAAATACCGTCCCACCAGAATCTGCTGCATCCCCGCCGCGACATTTGGCAATCGCTCGGGATAAACAGCGGCGACCTTCACGCCATTGAACTCGACCTTCAGATCACGCAGCCCCGGCTGTGCGATCTCGTTGAGCAGTTCCTTCGCGACGGAGACGCCCGTCTGCTCGCCGCCGATCGCGCGAAACGAGCCGCCGCCCATCGACGCGATCCCTTTCAGGACGACCGCCTCGCTGATGTTGCCGACGGTGACGGAATGGAATGATCGGCTGACGGCTGACGGCTGAGCGGCTGTCGGCTGAGCATTCGTTTTCGTGTCCGCTCCCAACAACCGCCCCAACCGTGCGACAAACCGCGCCGGATCGGTGTCTCCCGCCGAGACGATGCCATCACCGATGTAGATCACCTGCGCATCAGCCGCCGACTTCTTGATGACCTCGGCAAACGCCCGGTCGAGATTCGTCCAACCGAGTGAGACACGCTTGGCGAGGAAGTCCTTCGCGGCTGCGACGTTCTCAGCCGTGGGCGCGATGCCGATCTCTTCGGCTTTGTCCCCTCGCCCCGGCTCTGCGGGGAGAGGGTTAGGGTGAGGGGTCTTCTCTGCTGCCTTTGCTTTGTCATCGGGAGTCTGTTTGCCACTCAGACCCCTGACCCCCAGCCCCTCTCCCCGCAGAGCCGAGGCGAGGGGAGAAGTGAACCACTCGACCCCAACATCACACGCCGCAAGCTGGAAGCGGTCATCAGCACCCAGCGATGACAAGACCGTCGCCACGAACTCGGCTTGCTGTTTTCGCTTCTCGCTGTCCATTGAGGCCGATGTGTCGCAGAGCAGCACCACGTTGAGTGGCTTTCCTTCGGGGATCAGTTCGCGTTGCCAGTTCCCTTCTGTACCGGGCGGCGTCAGTTGGACGAGCAGATAGCCGTCGTCGCCCCGTCGATGCGGAATGACCACCACGTCGGACTGCTTCGAATCGACTTCGCATACGACCTCGAAGTCCTTGTTTGGTGAATACTCCTGCGCGGCGAACTCGACCTGCGCCGAGTGAGCCGTCTGTTGCGTGCGAGCGGGATGAGTCGAGCACTTCACCGACTTCAGTGGCAGCGCCGAGTTGACCGTCACAGTCAGATTCAATTCGCGCAGCGGCTTGGCTCGCAGCAGATCGCTTCGCAGCCCGTAGCTGTATCGGTAGCGGTTGCCTCGCAGCGGAAGGACCTGCGTGTAGACGATCTTCACCCGCTTCTCGGAGTGAGGCTCGATCGGGAAGACGCGTGCCTTGAACAAGTTCCCCGCAGTCCATTCGAGCAGCCCCGGATCGCGTCGCTCGCGCAGGATGGTCTCGTAAATTTCACGGGCACGCTGCTTCTCGACGATGTCCGCTTCGACGAGATCGTTGCCGATCCACATGCCGAACCCGCTGATCGACGCATCCTGAGGCAACGGGAAATGGAAGGTCCCTTCCAGCCGCGACCGCGTGTGATTGACGAACGATTCCTCGATGGTCGTCCTCGCGATCTGATCGCGAATCTCGACCGAGACCTTGTGATAGCCCACCGTCAGCGGTTCGTTGCGACCATCGGGCAGCTTCACGATCAGCGAACCAAGCGACTCGTTGTTGGAAGTCCCTTCAAACCCGGCCAGCCACACTGGCACTTGCGGCACGTCCACGAGCTGCTCGTCCCGGTCAACTCGCACGAGCTGCTTGGTCCCCGGCGCGAACTTGCGGCTCCCTTCGCGAGGGGCCAGCAAAACGTAGCCGTCACGCTCCGCGTGACGATTGCCGAGCGCGGGGTTCGCGTCTGCTTTATCACCGGTGATTTTCTTCGAGTCCGCGTCGTTCGACGCTCGGCTTTCCTCACGCGGAGCGTGAGGGCTACTGACCTGCACCTCGCCCATGTGCAGCCGAGCCTGCATCGGCGAAATGCACTCGATTAGCGAACCCGGTCCGACAGTCAGTCCGACCTCGGACGACAGCGTCACCTTCACGGCGTTCGCCCCGCGCAGTTCGGTCCGCAACCAATCGCCCGGCTTGAGGACAAGGTCTCGTTGAAGCGGCGTCCACCGCTTGGCGAGCATCGGCCGAATGACGGCGATCCCTTGCGAGTCGCTCACCTTGCCAATGCGGCCATCCTCGGTGAGCGACTTTGCGACGACGAACTTCTCGTCGGCGACCGCATCGTTCATCGCGATCAACCGCATCTCGGCCAGCGGTCTCCGTGGCATGAGTTCCGCCTCCTCTTTGGCCACGACGTTGAACGCAAAGACGGCGGCAAGCTGCTGAGTCTGAGCATCGACGAACGCTTCGAGCTCAATCCGTTTTGAAGCGGCCTCGACCTGTGCGCGGTAGACAAAACAATCGCGGCCCTCGAACCGAGTTCGCTCGTGCGGCTTCGACTTCAACAGCGCCGTTGCATCGCGCACGCCGACATCGAGCAGCGCAACGAGGTCCACGTGTTGATCCGGACCAGAGAACCAAGGCGAGTCCCCTTCGACCACCGTGTTCGCCTCTTCGTCCACGTGCCACAACCGCGATCCCGCCGCGATGGCATACTTCTGCGGAGTCTCTTCCTTCCGTACCAGGCCTGGCGCACGTACCCAGACTTCGGACTGTTGCCCGTCGCGAACAAGCTGCAAGTGGAGCGAACTGGCTCCGCGCAGTTCGTCGATCACCAGAGAAAAGGGAGCCGCGTTCAAGACCGGCTCCGGCCCAACCGGCACCAGCCACGCCATCAGCATCGCCGCAGCAGCCGAAGCCACGCACAGTCCACGAATCGCCTGAGTGACCATCGGATGCCTCCGCTTCAAGTTCGCCACCGGTCGCGCCGGCAACGATTCAGATTGAATTGATGTCGTCGTCTTCGGATGGGCACTCAGGCCCGTCCGGTCTTCGTTTGACAGGAATGCCTCGGCCGCGCGTTGCCGGATCGCGTCGAGCATCGCGGCATCCGGCAACGGCGCATCGGCCTCGACGGCGCGCAGTACCGCCTTCAGCCGTGAGTCGTCATCGTCGTGAATGTGTTCGTCAGACATAGTGGTGCTTGGGGGAAGTTCTGAAATGTGACCGCGAAGTGATGTATTCCTGAGCGGGGCGGCGTCAGCCCGTCTTTCATTTCAACGTGAGAGCTAGGGGGCTGACGCCCAATGGCACTTACTTTGTCATTCACCTCGTGAGCGACACGGCGCTAGCCGCCGGTTCTTTCCTTGGAAACACAACTCCATTCACCGGCGGCTAGCGCCGTGCCGCTCAAAGTGAGAGCCAGGGGGCTGACGCCACCCCGCTCAGAAAGGCAGAAGAGGGCTAACGCCCAAGAGTCACGCTTGGCTTGTGAATGGACGATGTCACGCCTCGACCTCAATCGTTCTGCCCCCCTTCCTGCGGAACTCGCGCCGGGCGCGGGCCAGCTTTGACTTGAGAGCCTCGACGGTTTGCCCCCATTGCCGGGACATGTCGTCGAGGCTCCGTTCCTCCAGATACTTCGCCGTCAGCAGCGCTGCGTAGTCCGGCGGCAACTCGGCCAGCACGCTGCGAACCAACTCCGCCAACTCGCTCTGCTCGAACGAAAGGCCATCGGCTTCGGAGCCAGCCAGCCATTGATGCAACTCCCCAGCGTGAGCCTCCGCCAACGCCTGCAATCGCGCGGCCTTGTTAATCTGCCGCCAGTAAACCGACACGTGGTGATGAGCGATCCCCGTAAGCCACCCCCACAGCGAACCCTGCCTCGGATCAAACGACCTCGCGGACCGAGCTGCCGCGAGAAATGTGTCCTGAACGACATCGGCCACATCGGTTTTCTCCGGGCCTACGAGTCTTGCAACGTAACGCCACACGTCCACGCTGTAGCCGTCATACAGCGCAGCCCAAGCCTCTCGGTTGCCGGTCTGCAAGCCGCAGATCACGGCCGATTGGTCGTGCTCATCCAACAAGGGAGCGATCTCGTGAAAGGAAGGCGAACGGACTGAAATGAGTTGGCCGTTCGACGCGGCGAGGTGTCGCACAATTCCCACGAATTGCCAACTTGTTGAGATTGAGAACCGACGCTCGTTCAGGTGTCGGGGGGCAAGTCTCGTCCCCGATGTGATTATTGACGTGACCGACAAAAGCCTAAGGCGATCACCCATTTTTTAAATTGGGTTGCCACGGTCACGGAGCTTCGATGGGGCCGTGCAAGGACGTGATCCGATTCTCACGGCCACGTCGAAGCTCCGTGACCGTGGCAACCCATCGCCCAAATTTAACGGGGGGGATGGCCCGGTCCGTTCTACGTACTCCATTCTTTCTGCTGATTCACTCCGCCGTCTGCGAACACTCTGCCTCAACGGCATTTGAGGCGCATTCGGACTTGGCCGCAGTCCACCGTAGTGACGAACGGCTTCAATCGGGCACCCACTGATTTCGCTGGGGCCTGTCTGCAGATTCTGCCGATCAGCTTCTCAGTTACATTTCGAGGGGTCGGCGTTTCACCGCACACCCTCGAATCGCCTCAGATCTGTTGGCAGGAAGGTGTCCGTCATGCTGTTCCCGGCCTCGTCCCGAAGAATTCTCTGCTCCGCAGTTCTCGTGTTGGGAACGCTCTGCGTATTGCCTGGCTGCAAACATGCCTACCGTGGTAACGGGAGCGAATCGACGATCCATTCGCGCTTCGCGCCACATCCGGTCGAAGCAGATTACGAAGATAGAGACGAGTCCAAGTCGGCTCCGCAATTTGAGTCGCTTCCCGACCTTTCTCCGGTGCCCCCTTTGCCAGGCGCGGGTCACTCCTTGCCGGGCGAGGATTCGCTGCCGCCGTCACCATCACCTGATTCCGTTTCGCCAACGAGCCTGCAGTTGGACTCGAATCCCACTGCCGTCCCAAGTCCTGCGTCCGAACCCAATCTGTCCCCTGTCGCCGAGTCATCGCCGCGTTGGAAGCAGATGTTGAAGGTTCCGTCACTCCCCAAGCGAGCCGTCGCACAACCGCTGCTTCCGCTCAAGCCGGGGCGTTACTCATCAACGATCGCCAGCCGTGCATCGGCTGGTTCCACGGCCGGTCAAATGGTTGGTGCACGTCCTCAGTCCGCCTTGATGCACTCGGCGCAGTTCGCGCTTCGGCCGAGTTCCTCACCGCTCAAGAGTGGTGAGTCCGAGGGGGTAGGTTTTCCCTCGAGCGACTCTGGATCGCTCCCGTTGGCTGACTCGAAAAACGGTTCACTGACGGCATCCATTAATGAGGATCCCGCGATACCTGTCATCGCGCCGACGATCGCTCCGATCAGGTCGCGAACGGGAGTCGTTGAGTACTGGCCACATCAGACACAGAAGCGGACTCCGCCACCGTCCCCACTGAACAACGGCGAGTCCGACGCAGCCGACAGCCCCAATCCTGCTCAGGCCGAGTTGGCGGAACTCTTGACACTCCCCGTCGCCGCCCAAACGTCGGATAAGGATGGCAGTCCGTCACTGTTGCCACCCGGTCCCTAACAACGTCGTTTTTCGCTCTGCAAAAGAACGCCGCTTTCGCGGAGCGAAAGGCGGCAAACGCCGAAGTCTTCTAGGACCGGTACGTTGTTCGTCGGTGCGATGTCACTCGCGAAACTGCGCGTGGCACGCATTGCATTTCGCGCTGACGCGCGTGATCGCCGACGTGCGTGCGTTGTTCGGAGCAGAGTGATCTCGCATCGCCGCCTTGATCGTCTCGGCGAACCGGTCCAACTCATCGGCCGTTTCATTCAGGCCCTTTCGCAGTTCTTCATCGGTCACGTCGGACAAGCCCGCCGCGTCGCGCATGTGTTCGGCCAGATCGAAGGCGATCGTGAGTTGCATCGAGATCGCCGTCGATTCCGTCTCATCCGCAGTGGCTCGGTCCCACATGCGGTCGATCTCGGCCATCGTCTTCGCTAACGGCCTGACGGTGGAGACTTGGAGCAGCTCGGAACGATCGGCATCCAACTCGGCAGGCTTCGGCCGCACGAGTTCTCTCACACTCACATAGAGTCCCGAGAACTCATCGGACGTGCCAAGGGTTCGTAGTGCCGCGTGCGCCTGGCTCTCGGTCACACTCTTGTCGAGACAGCGCCACAACGCGACCGCCGCTGCCGGGCCGCGATGATGACCGTGATGGCAATGCAGATAGATCGGCCCCGAAAACTCGCGCGAGACTCGCACGAGCTTCACAATCGTCTCGCGCGGAACGCTGCTGTACGAGATCGGCAGGTGGACGTAACGCAATCCGAACTGGCGTGCCAACTCCAAGTCAGGCGTGGCCGCATCGACGCTGATGACGGTCTTCACACCCAGCCGGGCGAGGGATGAGAACCCAGTCTCATCGTCCGGCGCACTCCCCGAGTACAGGTTGTCACCCAACCGAAAAACATTCTGCAAACCGGGGGCGTTCGAGGGATGCAGCGACTTCACCGACGCTGGCACCTCGGCCAAGTTCGCGATCTCATCCGGATTTGCTGGCTGAGTCGATCGCGCCGCGAGGACGAACCCGACCGTGGCCGCTCCAATCAGCAGACCACAGAAAAAAAACATTGATCCACCGCCGGACGAAGGCGGCGACGTTGGAGAATCTTGAGTCATGAACTGGGAGTCTCATTGAGGGGGCGGGGAACAAACGGGAGGGGCGTTATCCCTCACGCGGTCAGTGATGAAACATCTGAGCGGGGCGGCGTCAGCCCCCCGGTTCTTGGGCATAAGCCCTCTTAGAAAGAACTGGGGCGCTGACGCCGCCCCGCTCGGAATCCTCTCACTTTGTGCCGCGTGAGGTATAGCAACGGGCGGAAACTGAAAAGTGCAAAGTGACCAGCGCAAAGTGGAAAGGTGACATCGACCGAATGCGTTTCTGAATGGTGTCCGTAGCCAAAGAAAAACGCCTTTCACTTTGAACTCATCCCACTCCATCACGGGGCAGCAGCAGCGATCCGGCAACTCTCACAAAAACACCTCCTTCACATGAACCGGTCCGTGTGGAGTCAGTCCTTGCTGTCGAGCCTGCTTCACGATGTTGGCCCCGTCACCGGTGTAGGCGTACTTCGCTTCGCCGGGGCTGACGTGTCGCTGCCAGTGTCGTTCGAAGATGGCGACCAGCTCGCGGTTCTTCGCCAACGCCGACGGCACAGCGTGCCACATCGCCAACACAGACTCACGACGCTGAAAATAGCGACCGACTACTCCGGGCAGCAACCGCGACAGCCATGTGATTTGGACGCGATCGAAACTTCTTGGGATGACATAGCGCGGCTTGTGAAGTGGCGCAAACATTTCCTGCAAGGACTCGGCAAACAGACCGCTTTCTTCCTTCGAGGCATGTTCCAAAAAGAGGCGCACGTACCCGCCCGCTCGTTCACCCACTTGCAGCGCGGGACGCGACCCGATCAGTTTGGCTTCGGTCAGCGCCCCGAGTAATGCCTTGCCGATCGCGCTCGACAGCGAAGCATCCGTCCACGCCGACTTCGAGTTGCCGAACGGTGGGAAGCCACCGCCGCTCGTCGCACACGGACGAACTTCGACGGTTCGTAGCGGCTCGGGATGGTACGGCTGACCGATCTTCCAACGCTCGCGCACGGCGTCGCGAAGGCCGACTCGCGCGAGCATCTCCTCATTGAGAACGCCGACCGATCCTTCGACACCTTCCGGCTTGAGCTCCGTGAAGGCCGCGTGAACGTGACCGATCCCTTTCTCAATCACACCGTCTTCGGTGACGCCGAACAGTTGCCCCTGTTTGCGAATCAGCCGGTGGTAATCGTCCAGTCCCTGAGTGAACTCGGGGGCGAGGCAGACCACGTCCCAATTGTTCGCCAGCTTGAGCGGCTCATCCGGATCGAGTCGAAACGAACGGCCTCGCAACTGATTGACCGACATCGACGTAGTGACGGTAGTGAGGTCGATCAGCACGTTGATCTTGTGCGCGTCCCAACCTTCCCCAAGCAGCCCGCGCGTTCCGACCAGACATCGCGTGAGTCCCCGTTGAAACAACTCCGTGATGAGCGCGACATACACGCGCGGACACCAATCCGCACCACGACCACTCAAGACCGAGAACGAGAGAGCGTCTCGATCTTCGTAGTCCGGACGCCCTCGTCCGGACGAAGACGTCCGGACTACGTTGGCTGTCAGCGGCATCGCCTCCAAGCTCAACTCCACCTCATAGCGACCTGCTTTCAGCCACGTCTCCGCTTCAACCTTCAATCGCAGCGCGAGGTCTCCATCAACGAGGACACTCGATCCCGTCACCAACACGGGGTCGAGCAAGTTCGTCTCCGCATGACCGATCAGCACGCGAAACGTCGCCATCGCGCCGCCCGCTTCCTCATCGAGCAAGTGCGAAATCTCGGACGACACTGCGGAGGTCTTCTCGTAGTCGGTGACGATCACCGCTCGAATGCGATCCCCCAACACGGCTCGCTCGGCTCGCAGAATCTCAGGCAGCGCAAGCATCTTGCTCTTCGAGTACGCGATCACGCGCCCAGCGGGCGAGGCACACGCTTGGCAACCGGTCTCGGTGATCTGCACGCCGAGCAATCTCATGCGTCCAATCGCGGTCTCCGCCAGTTCGCGATCCGCCGGATGATGCGATCGCCGCAAGCCGTGCCTCACGTAACGATCAATCACCGGGACAAGCACCTCGGTCTCAAACTGTGTCTTGCCCTCGTCATCGAGTTCGGTCGGAATGACATGCTTCGGCAACTTCAATCCGCGCTGAAGCAGGAACAGGCACGCCGCCTTCGCGAACGTCGCATCTCGTTTCTCAAAGGCACTCCAATCCGCCGCCACTCCCGTCGGATGCTTCAGCCCGGTGAGGACGTTCATCACCCAGCCGGGCATCGGTGCGAGTCGCGCGGGCAAGCTCTCGATTCCACTCTCATCGTCCAATGTATTTGAACTCTGAGCGGGGTGGCGAAAGCCCCCCGGTTCCTGGGCGTCAGCCTTCTGCGGAAGAACCGGAGGGCTTACGCCCAATGGCACTCGCTTTGTGAGCGGCACGGCGCTAGCCGCCGGTAAATCACCGGACAACGTCGATCGCGAATCACCGGTGGCTAGCGCCATTCCGCTCAAATCGAGCGTTAGGGAGCTGACGCCGCCCCGCTCAGATGCTACTTCGGTCGCAACGTGAGTTTCACTCCGCTCGGCACACAGCTCCTGCACCAGCTCATGAAACTGGTCGTCGATGTTCGCGACGTAGTCGATCTCCGCCGCCGTCGGTCGGACGAAGTAGGCCAAGTCCTGATACGGCGCGAGGAACCCATCCTTCACGACGGCCGGGATCGGAACTTCAAAGTCGATCGGCCCGAAGAACTGGTCGTAGCGGTCGAGATCGACTTGATCCTTGCCGTCGCGATCGGGCGGCGTGGCGGTCAAACCCAAGATGATCGGGCCGTCGAGGAACTCGCTGGCGTCGGCGAGGACTCGTCCCCAGTGCCCGAGCAAATGGTGACACTCATCCAAAATGATCAGCCCGACGCCGTGCTCCTTCAGCCGTTGCAAGACCGCTCGCGACGAAGCGTGCAGCAGCGGCAACGCCTCGCCCGTCTGAGCCAACTCGTCCCGATGCTGTTTGCGGTACGAGGCAAGTCGCTCGGCGTGATAGTCCGCGTTGCGTCGCTGCAAGTCCTCGATCCACTGCCGCGCTTCGTCGCTGTCGTCCGCCTGCTCCTTCTGAATCAGGCTCTCGACCCAAAGCTCCACCGCCGCCGCATCGAGATCGTCATCACCGCGTCTCGGTAACGTGACCGCTTGATACGTGAGAGAGGTCAACCAACCAGGCTGCCCCGAATCAGTGCTCGTCAGCAACTCCTCTCCCCTCGCCCCGGCCCGGGCACCGCCGCTTCGGTGGTCGGGAGAGGGGCCGGGGGTGAGGGGTTCTTCGCTCGACTCACCAATGCCACGGTAATCGCGAACCGCAAACCCCGCTGCCTTGCTCGCCCACTGCGCCTGTATCGCCGAGTTGGGCGAGAGAACCAGCGCGGGCCGCTTCACAAACTCAGCCCACAGATACAGCCCCAGGATCGTCTTCCCCGACCCCGGCGGCGCGACGATGTGCAACCGCCGATGCCCCTCAGCCAGCTTGCGTCGCGCGATCTCCACCGCGTCTCGCTGAGAAGGCCGCAACGTTCCAGAGAACTCGAGGGACGGAAAGTTGGCGGCAGGATACTGCAAGGCGTCACTCACTGTGCGGACACCAACTGTCTAACGAGGGGGGGGGGAGTTTTTTGACAGGGCATTGGGTTTCAGGCGCGGGGAAAATAGCGACCCGATGGAATCGAATCTATTCGCATTCCAAGTGTCGGACAAAGCCTCTGTCGTGTGAGGGATCACCACTCAATGAATGCGGCCCGACAACCGAAGTCGCCGGGCCGCTGAATCAAATCACACGTTCAATGTCACTCGTACTCACTCTGCACAACCCAAGCAGTGACACCCATTCAGACAGAGACAAATACCCGTTGAACAGCAGGCACAGCCAAGCCGACAGCCGGATGCGGCACACGCGGCCTGGCAGCTCTCAACGCTTGAAGACGCTGAGATCGACTTGGCCACGGTGTCGTGCTTCTGGCAGCACGACTTGCTTTTCATCGCACAGCCACTTGCTGACGAACAGGCCCCATCCGTGGCCAACGTCGAATTGGAAGCGGATGTCGCCGCACAACAAACGCACGAACAGGCGTCTCCGCAGAGACAGGTTCCGGTTTCGCAGCAGTTGCACCCGGCGGCACAACCATTGGCACATCCCTTAGCCACACAACAGCCCGCTTGGCTGCAACAGCCGCTCAACTGAGCGACCTTGGTCGGAGCGGCCACTGCGGAAAACATCAACCCTGCACTGAACAGGCAGGTCAAACAAACAAACGGCACCAGTTTAGAAGTCATGGAAATTCCCCTTCGAGGAAATGTGAACGCTTTCGATTTCCGACCGACTTGGTGGGAGATCAATCAGGCGATCAGACCGAGTTCAACAGAAGGCATGTCCCAACAGGGAACACGCACAGAACTCAACGTGGCTCACGCATCGACACGAAGCAGGCCACATGCTCGAAGGACTCATTTCAACCAGCGACAGAGCAGCACCTGTAAGGAAGGCGGCTTGGCGGACGGCATGGTCCCGACAAAGGCTCGCACATCAACTGCCGCTGAGACGGCATCGTTGATCGGCCTCCACAGGACGGCGATGAATGTGGCTGGCTTGAAGGCAACACGTGTCGCGGTCACGGCCGCAACCGGTGTCTCCGCACGGAGCCGACACTTCGGGCAATCATCGCATCCCGCTCCTGTCGATCGATGAGCCGTGACGGAGACAGGGTGAGATCCAGCACAGCAACTCGGACGCGAAGGTTCGACCGGTGCGGCCGAACCCGTACAGCAGGAACGCGACCTGCTCACAGAGAGGCATCGGCACTCGATCGAACTCAACACCGGTGCGGCCAGCAACATGGCGGCACACCATGCTTCCATCGCAACGATGAGAAAAGTTCTGAACACGGCACTCACCTCGCAAACCCCGAAGTCGCCTGACCACCAAACCAAGAATTACTCTAGCCCGACGGGACGTGAAGGCAACCTGATGATTGCGTCGAACCGCAAATTGACCGGAAAAAGTCGCATCGCGAAGTACGACACTTCACGCCGCCGGGGCTGCATCCGTCTTGAGGCAGCTTTGAATCTGTCGCACTGCCTGGCGCAGACGCTGGCTGTTTTCGACGATCGCGAGTCTCAGGAAGCCTTCGCCTTCTTTACCGAAGCCGCCGCCGGGGCTGACGGCGACGCCGCCCTCTTGCAGCAGCTTCATCGAGAAGTCGATCGAACCCATCTGTGCCCACGGCTCGGGAATCTTGGCCCAGACGAACATCCCCGCCTTCGGCTTCTCGACTTCCCAGCCGATGCGATGGAGTCCCTCGACGAGCGCATCGCGGCGGATTTGGTATTCCTTGGCGATCGCTTCGACGGCCGGTTCGCAGTTGCGGAGCGCGATGATCGCGGCGATCTGGCTCGCTTGGAAGATGCCGTAGTCGTAGTAGCCCTTGATCGTGGCGAGCGCACGGACCATCTCGCGGTTGCCCGAGCAGAAGCCGATGCGCCAGCCGGCCATGCTGAAGCCCTTGCTCATCGTCGTCATCTCGACACCGACGTCGATCGCACCGGGCGTCGCGAGGAAGCTCGGGGCCTGATAGCCATCGAAGCAGATGTCGGCGTACGCGAAGTCGCTGATGACGAGGAACTTGTACCGCTTGGCGAGGACGACCAACTCATCAAAAAACTTCTGCTCGATGCACGTCCCCGACGGATTGTGTGGGAAGTTGGCGACGACCAGCTTCGGCTTGGGATAGAGATGCTCGCAGGTGTACGCGACGTTTTTGAGGAACTCGGACGGATCGCGCACATCAAGGGCGATCACATTGCCCGACGCCAGCATCACCGAGTAAGCGTGAATCGGAAACGTCGGCGCGGGAACGATCGCCGTGTCGCCCGGTCCCATCAGCGCGAGGCACATGTGGCTGAACGCCTCTTTCGACCCGAGGCACGCGATGACTTCATCGTCGCCGTTCAGCTTCACGCCGTACTTGCGGTCGTACCGTTTGGCGACCTCCTTACGCAGGCTGGCGATGCCGTTGGCGACCGAATACCGGTGGTTCTTCGCCTCCAGCAAAGCCTCTTGCATCTTGTCGGTGATCTGCTGATCGGGAGCATCCGTCGGGTTGCCCATGCCCAGGTCAATCACGTCCACACCGGCGACGCGCTGCTGGTACTTCAGCTTGTTGATTTTGCCAAACAGATACGGCGGCAGCCTCTTCAACCGATCCGCGACAGAGATCGTAAAGGGATTGTCGGCCAGTGGAATTTCGGATTCGTTGCGCATGAACGGGTCTCGTCAGTGAGCCAGTGAGGGATTGAGAGCCAAAGCGGCGGGAGTCTAGCAGACACCAGAAATGCTCGGAAGTTCAGCATCTGAGGCCAAGTGTCAGTCAAAGGTAGTCGCTTTTGTCGGTGTTTTGTTTGCGGCTTGTAGTCGATGGTTTTGATCTTGGGATGGTCATGCGGTTCACGCCTTCTGAGCTTGAAGCTCCTGAGGATCAGACCTGTTTGGGCAACAAGCATGTCGCCCAAACCGCCCATGCTCCTCCCCGGCGAGTGCCCCCGCAGGGAACGGAACAACGACTTTGAGCGTGCCGATGTTTGGCCGCTTGGGGACGAACAGTGAGGAGGAGAGTCGGCTCGCCACTCGCACTGTTCCATGTAGCCTTCACCGCTCCGCGTGAAGACAGCCGATGGCGTGTAAACATTGTTTGTGAACCCGGCCTCGAACTCGCGCTGGGCTGACTTCCCGCGATGGCCCCGCTGTGGAGCGATCCAAGGTTGCCCCGCCCTCGGCTGTCTTCACGCGGAGCGATGAAGGCTACTTTGAAGACGAACCACCGGCCGGTAGCGACAGGTCTTTCGAGTAGTGTCGGAACTCGTCCGGCTGGAGACGGGCTTTCTCAGGGTTGCCGGCGATGTAACGGCGGAGGGCCTCGAATTGCTCGACCGATCTGACGAGGTGGTCGAAGCCATCTTGTTGCCAGAAGCGCCCCGACGATTTGATTTCACGATTGAGCTGCACGGCTTGGAAGTGCTTCCAGCCTTCGCATTGATCCAGCATTCCCTCTTCGCTCACGAACGCGGCCAGCAGATGGACGTGATTGGGCATCACGACAAAGTCGGTCAGTTCGTATCGATCACCGTCGAACTTCAGCAGGCTGTCGCTGACGATTCGCGACAACTCCGGCCGCTTGAGCACGCACTCTCCGTGACAGGCATCCAAGCTGCGATGCCAACGCTCCGAGAAGTTGCGTACAAATTCGCCCTGCAAGTCGGGGGAGAGTTCACGGAGTCGGCTCTTCCAGTCGTCCGCCTTCGGGCTGATCTCGTGTCGTCGCAGCCAATCCTCTCGATCCGCGTGCCACCGATTGAGAACCGATTTCGGCATGGAATCGAGCGTTCGCCAAGTGATGAAGCAAATCGTCCCAGCCTGCGACCAATGCGGCAGCTTCCGCTCCAAAACACCGAACCCCGCCTTGGGATCAAACACCTGCAACGGCCAGAGAGACATGCTCAGCTCCGGAAGATTTGCGCTAAGTAGCCTTCACCGCTCCGCGTGAAGATAGCCGATGGCGAGCAAACATTGTTTGTGAACCCAGCCTTGAACTCGCGCCGGGCTAACTTCTTCACGATGGCACCGCCGCGGAGCGATCCAAGATTACCCCGCGCTCGGCTGTCTTCACGCGGAGCGATGTAGCCTTCACCGCTCCGCGTGAAGACAGCCGATGGCGTGTAATCGTTGTTTGTGAACCCAGCCACGAACTCGTGCCGGGCTGACTTCTTCGCGATGGCACCGCCGAGGAGCGATCCAAGGTTGCCCCGCGCTCGGCTGTCTTCACGCGGAGCGATGAAGGCTACATTGGGCGGGCCACTGTTTGGCCGCTTTGGGACAAACAGTGAGGAGGAGAGTTGGCTCGCCACTCGCACTGCTTCTCCGAGAACTCCGAAGCAGTGCCACGCCGGTTCGTACTCACGGATTAAGCCGAGCCACTCCGCTCTCTCCGAGCCGTTGCAACCGGCCCATTTCCCCACGTCAGACCTTCGTCGGCCACCTCCCAGCAGCCATGTTCCGGCTCCGGCTTCCCTTCGGAGACGACCTACGATGCCTTGTTGAGAGTCAAAGTCCGTCATTTTGGCAGAAAATTCGTCCAAAATGCCCTCCCGGACGCGCCGGATGCTCTCCCAGGCATCCGGGATGCTCACTCAGACGCGTCGGATGCACTCCCAGGCGTCTCGGATGCTCACCCAGACGCGCCGGATGCTCCCTCAGGCGCTCGGGATGGTCTCTCAGACGTCCCGGATGCCTCCCCACGCGAATCGGATGCTTCCAAAGTCGCTTGTGACGCTCCAACAGACGCCGGGGAGTGAGTCCCAGTGGCCGGGGACGCACCAACAGACTCCGGGGACTCATACACGGTGGCCGGGGAGTCACTCACAGGCGCCGGGGCGACGCAAACTGTCGCCGGGGACTCAAGCCGAGCCTCCGGGGAAGCTCAGACCGTCGCCGGGGAAGCGGCAACAGTCTCCGGGGGGGCCAGACAACTCACCGGGTAGCCTTGCTGGAGGCTTCTTCGCAGCTTGGGCGTGCCACAGTTTGGCCGCTTTGGGACAAACAGTGAGGAGGAGAGTTGGCTCGCCACCCGCACTGCTTCTCCGAGGACTCCGAAGCAGTGTCACGCCGGTTCGTACTCACGAATTAAGCCTTGAACTTACCCACATCTTTGGTTCATTGCGACGAATCCTCTGATGGCGAGTAGGAGTTTGTCGAGGCCGCGCCAGAGTGTGATCCAGCCGGGGTTTCCATCGCGCTTTCTCATGGGGAAG
>Ga0114966_10000975_pt1 | contig 26727 bp, 19 predicted proteins | sample M_130207_XF_Meta_FD_87029 | JGI IMG/M metagenome (GOLD analysis project Ga0114966, IMG submission 87029) | Freshwater microbial communities from Lake Montjoie, Canada to study carbon cycling - M_130207_XF_MetaG | ecosystem: Environmental > Aquatic > Freshwater > Lake | place: Lake Montjoie... | reverse complement strand
TTTCTCTCCGCCGATCTCGATCGGAGCGAGCGCGCCCGCGAGTTCGCCCTCGGCGAGCGGTTTCTGCCCCACCTGCTCGCGCCACATGTTCACCACCAGCGCCTCCTTCCCGGCCATGCTGGCCAGAGGAGTGATGTTCACGCTGGCCTCGCCGGCGTCGGTTGTGATGCGAAAATTGGCGAGGCTCATCGGGGTCGGACCCGCGTCCTGCCAGCCCGCCGGCAGCGTGTAGGCGAGCTGCGGGCGCGGGGCATTCGCGGCGGGCGTGGGCGTGTTGGAGGCCGCTTTCGCGGGAGCCTCGGCGGTTTCCTTGGCCACGGAATAGACGCGGATTTCCTCGCGCTCGCAGCCGGTGAAAAAGGCGGAGGCAGTGGCGACGATGATGATGAGTGAGCAGCGGCGGTTCATGCGAAAGGGGTGGAGTGGTAGCCGATCATCGGCTCGCACGCCAATGGGCAATTCGAGTGCGGAGACAATCCGGTTGCGGGGACATTCTTGGAAGAAATGGGCCAGACGAACCGCCGGAGCGGTCAGTCGCACTGACCCGAATTTGTGATTCTCCACGGACTTTACCTTTCGGCGGGGCGCGCTAGTTTCGCCGTCCTTTTTCTGCTACCCAGTTCCAGCCATGCTCATCCGTCTCCACGTTCTCGCGCTCACCATCTTGGTGGGCTTGGTCGCGCCCGGACGGGCGGATTCGCTGACGCGTGCCGAGGCGCTGAAAGTCGCCGAGACGTTCATTCATCATCGGTGGACGGCTGCGGCGGCGAACGTCCGGCATGGCAAGGATTCCGCGGGCATCGAAATCCACACGCCGGACCGGGCGGGCGGGCATGGTGATCCGGCGGGCGACTGCTGGGAGGCGGGTGCGCAGAACACCGGGATGGCCTACAAGTGGGGCGGCTTCGATACGCTGGCGAGCTACGATGCCGGGTTGCGCAAAGGGAAGGCGGCGGGCGATGTTTACACTGCGGAGAAGCGCCGTAAGGGCGGCGCGGCGGTGAGCGGCGATGCCGTGGGGATCGATTGCTCAGGCTTCATCTCGCGCTGCTGGAAACTCCCGAAGAAGCACTCCACCTCCACGCTCGCCTCCATTTCCTGGCGACTCCCGTCCGCCGAGGCGCTCCGCCCGGCCGACGTGATGAACACCGCCGGCGGACACGTGCTGCTTTTCGTCCGCTGGCTGGATGCGGAAAAGAGTCGCGCGCTTTTCTACGAGGCCGCGCCTTTCAGCAAAACCCGCGCGACGGAACGCCCCCTCGCCGGGATGGTCAGCGGCGGCTCTGTGCCGCTGCGCTACCGGCACATGCGCGACTGATCCCACCGCGCTTTTCGCCACCCCTTTTCACGCCCCAATACCCATGCTCACCAGCGCCCAAATCCGCCAGCAGTTCCTCGATTTCTTCCGCGAGAAAAAGCACACCATCGTGCCGTCGTCGTCGCTCATGCCCGACTCGCCGAATCTGCTGTTCACCAACGCCGGCATGAACCAGTTCGTGCCGATCTTCCTCGGCGAGCGCAGCGCCGACGTGAGCACCTGGGGCGGCGCCATCCCCGGCTCCGACACCCGCGCCGCCGACACCCAGAAGTGCATCCGCGCCGGCGGCAAACACAACGACCTCGATGACGTCGGGCTCGACACCTATCACCACACCTTCTTCGAGATGCTCGGCAACTGGAGCTTCGGCGACTACTTCAAAAAGGAAGCCATCGAGTGGGCGTGGGAGCTGATCGTCGAGCGCTTCCATTTCCCGCCGAACCGCGTTTACGCCACCATCTACCAGCCCGATCCGGGCGACCCGAGCGAGCGCGACCAGGAGGCGTGGGAGCTGTGGGCGGAGAAGTTCCGCAGCGTCGGGCTCGATCCCGCGATCCACATCGTCAACGGCAACAAGAAAGACAATTTCTGGATGATGGGCGAGACCGGCCCGTGCGGTCCGTGCTCGGAGATCCACATCGACCTCACCCCCGCGGGCGACACCAAAGGGCGGCTGGTCAACCAGAGCAGCGCCGAGTGCATCGAGATCTGGAACAACGTCTTCATCCAGTTCAACGCCAACCCCGACGGCACCTTCACCCCGCTGCCCGCGCAGCACGTCGATACCGGCATGGGCTTCGAGCGCCTCACCTCGATCATCCAGGGCACGAAGGGCTTCACCGACTTCGCGAACGCGAAAATTTCCAACTACGAGACCGACATCTTCCGCCCGATCTTCGACGAGCTGGAGAAAATGAGTGGCCACCAATACGGCAGCACGCTCCCGCAGCCAAACGCCGCCGGGCAGGTCATCCCCACCACCGAGCAGGAGAAAGTGGACGTCGCCTTCCGCGTCATCGGCGATCACATCCGCACGCTCAGCTTCTCGATCGCCGACGGCATCCAGCCCGGCAACACCGACCGCAACTACGTCCTCCGCCGCATCCTCCGCCGCGCCGTCCGCTACGGCCGTTCGCTCGGTTTCAAGGAGCCGTTTTTCTACAAGCTCGTCGCCGTGCTGGCGCGCACCATGGGCGACGTCTTTCCCGAAATCCGCGCGCGGCAAAAGCACGTGGAGGAAGTGATCCGGCGCGAGGAGGAGGCGTTCAACAAGACGCTGGACAAGGGCATCGACCTCTTCGAGCGCGAGGCTTCACGTTTGACGAGCGCGCTCCGCGCGCCGGGGAGCGCGGGCTTCCAGCCCGTTCCGGCCGGCATCCTGCCGGGTGGCGAGAGTGGCGCCCGCTACTGGAGGCGCCGCCTCCCCCACTACGAGCGCCCCCACGGCATCTACCACATCACTTTCTCCACCAAAGACCGCCGCATTCTTTCTCCCGCCGCGCGTCAGACCGTCCTGGACGCCATTATTCACTTCGATCAGCAGCGCTACGACCTATTCGCCGCGTGCGTGATGCCGGATCACGTTCACCTTCTTTTCCAGCCATGGCCCCAAGAAGATGACGTTCAGGGCAACCCGGTTTTTTGGGGACTCGCCGAGCTGATGCACTCGGTGAAATCGTTCACTTCTACCAAAATCAACAAAGCCGAGAACACCGTGGGGCAGCCGCTTTGGGAGAATGAATATCATGACCGGCTGATGCGCTCGGATGCGGATGTGGAGGAGAAATTTCAATACGTCTGTCGGAATCCGTGGACGGACAATGTGGCGGGGCCGGACGAGGCGTACGCGTGGTTGTGGACTTGGAACGACCGTGCGGCGCTCGCACAGGCTGTCCGGCAGGATGCCGGCCAGCACGGGCTGGAAGCCCGCGCTCCCCATTCGTCATCTGCAGCCGCGCCGGCAGTGATTTCGGGGGCGTTCGCGTTTCGGCTGTATGATGAGCAGGGCTTCCCGCTCGACCTCACCGAACTCATGGCCCGGGAGCGCGGCCTGACGGTGGACACGGCGGGTTTTGAAAAGCACATGGACGAGCAGCGCGCCCGCGCCCGCGCGGCGCAGAAGAAGCAGGTCATCGAACTGAGCGAGATCGAGACCAAGGAGGCGACGCGCTTCGTGGGTTACGACGCGCTTTCCACCCCGGCGCAGGTGCTGGAAGTGGTGAGTCTGAAGGACAAGACCGCCGTGATCCTCGACGCCAGCGCCGCTTACGCCGAGATGGGCGGGCAGGTCGGCGATACCGGCGAGCTGACCCACGGCGCCGACGTGTGGCGGATCGTCAATACGCAGAAGAGCGGCGCGACTTTCCTGCACTTCCTCGACGGGGCCGACGCGCCCGCGGCGGGCACCGCGGTGGAGTTGCTCGTCGATCCAGCCCGCCGCGGGGCGATCCAACGGCATCACACCGTCACGCACCTGCTCCACTGGGCGCTGCACGAAGTGGTCAGCCACGAAGCCACGCAGAAAGGCTCCTTCGTCGGCCCTGACAAGCTGACCTTCGACTTCAACAGCGCCGCGCTCACGCCCGCGCAAGTCCGCGACATCGAACGGCTGGTGAACGAACGCATCGTCGAAAACGCCGCCGTTTCCTGGACCGAAGTGCCTTACGCCGACGTGCGCGGGCGCGCCGACATCATGCAGTTCTTTGGCGACAAATACGGGGAGACCGTGCGGGTGGTGCAGATCGGCGGCGGGGCAGGGGAGTTCAACGGCTACTCGCAGGAACTCTGCGCCGGCACCCACACCCGCGCGACCGGCGAGATCGGGCTCTTCCGCATCGTGAGCGAAGCCGCCATCGCCGCCGGCGTCCGCCGCATCGAAGCCGTGGCCGGGCTCACCGCCTACGACTCCGCGCTTTCCGACATGCTGCGCCTCCACGCGCTTGCCGCGAAGATCGGCGCACCGCTCGCCGACGTGGAGAAGAAACTCGACGCGCTGCTTGCGCACGAAAAGGAACTGGAGAAAGCGCTCAAGTCCGCCCAGCAACGCGAAGCCGCCGGGCGCGCGAAGGATTTGCTGGCGAAGGCCGAGACGATCAACGGCACGCCCGCGATCATCGCCAACCTCGGCGGCGCCGACGGCGACACGCTGCAAACCGTGGCGGATGCGCTCAAGGGACATTTCGCCGGTGTCATCGTCCTCGGCGGCAGCGCCAATGGCGCGGTGGCCCTGATCGCCTCCGTCTCGCCCGATTTCACCGCGAAAGTGCAGGCCGGGAAGATCATCCAGACCATCGCCCCGCTGGTCGGCGGCAAAGGCGGCGGAAAACCCGACAACGCTCGCGGCGGCGGCAAAGACCCGTCGCAACTCGAAGCGGCCCTCGCGCAGGCGAAGGCGCTGCTCGGTTAGTTTTTCGGAGCGAGCACCTCGCGTGCGCCGTCTTCCCAATCTTCGAGCCGGTCGGCCTTGCCGACGGCTTTCAGATATTCGGTGTTCACTTTCTCCCGGTCGGGATGGCCGATGGGCGTGTTGATGTCCTTCTCGATGACGTTGGCGGCATGCACCACGGAGAGCGGGCTAAAGACCGCGAGACCGCTGCGCTCGGGTTCATGGTGCAGTGCGATGGCCTCGACGATGGAGCCGGGTAGTCCCCACAGGCCGAGCAGATACGCGCCGACCTCGCAGTGGCTTGCGCCGAAAATTTCGCGCTCGGCCTGCACCATGGTGTGCTCGCCCGCGTCGCGGAGTCGCACCGCGGCGCAGTAGCGCTCGGGCATGCTCGACGCCAGCATCACCTTGCCGATGTCGTGGAGTACGGAGGCCACAAAAATTTCGTCGGTGGTGGCGCGATCCACTTTTTCCTGGCGCGCGATTTTTTGCGCCACGAGGCCGGTGGAAATACTGTGGCTCCAGACCTTCTCGAGAGAGAAGCCGCCGAGTTTGGATTCGTCGAAGCAGGAGAAAACGTGGAGCGAAAGCACGAGCGAGCGCAACCGGCCGACGCCGAGGAATTGCACGGCCTCGACGGGGCTGGTGATGCGCCGGGAGATGCCGAAGAACGCGGAGTTCACGAGCTGGAGAAGCTTCGCCGTCATTCCGGGATCCTGCTGGACGATCTCGGCGACCTGCTCGATCGAGGTGTCCGGGCAGGCGATCGCTTCATTGATGCGGAAATACAGCGACGGCAGGCTCGGCACGGTGCGGAGTTCGGCGAAAAGTTTACGGAGATTTTCGTCCCCGAGCAGGTAATCGAGCGTGCAGACGCGGCAGATCGTGGAGCGCAGCGCCTGGAGACGGACGGGCTTGGCGATGAACTGGTGGGTGGCCCCGATGCAGCGCGCGACCTGCTCCTGATCCGCGTAGCCGGAGAGGATGAGCCGCGAGGTTTGCGGGTGGCGTTTCATCACCTCCAAAACGAGATCGGCCCCCGACATGATCGGCATGCGCATATCCGTGACCACCACATCAAAGGGCGCGGCATCCATTAGCTTGAGCGCTTTGGCGGCGGCGTCGGTGAACTCGAAATCCCACCGGTTCTCCTCTTTTTCAAAGGCCAGACGGTAGAGATCGAGGAGGGCGGTTTCGTCATCGACAAAGAGGACGCGTTTGGGAGCGGTGGGCGTGCGAGTCATTCTGGGGGATGAAAAAGCAGACGGCGGGCCAACGCGTTTTGGGAGGCGGACGGCAGCGAGATTTTTCCGCGGGTGGGGTGGGGGAGATTGCATTTGGACGCCCCGTCCCTAACGTCTGCGCCCATGTCCTGCGCAAAAATCGACCCCGCTCTCCATCTGGCGAAGAAGCCCGATTGGATCAAGGTCCGCCTCCCCTCGAACCCGGTCTTTTTTTCCACGAAAGCGCTGATCTCCGACCTGCGGCTGCACACCGTGTGTGAGGAGGCGCAGTGCCCGAATCGCTGGGAGTGCTGGAGCGCGGGGACGGCCACTTTCATGATCGCCGGGGAGCGCTGCACGCGGGCCTGCGGCTTCTGCGCGGTGACGACGGCGAAGCCTTTCGCGCTGGAAGCCGACGAGCCGCAGCGCGTGGCCGAGGCGGTGACGCGGATGCGGCTGCGGCACGTGGTGGTGACGGCGGTGGCGCGCGATGATCTGCGCGACGGCGGGGCGGAGCATTTCGCGCGGACGATCGAGGCGATCCGCGCCGCGCAGCCGGAGATCACCATCGAGGTGCTGACCCCGGACTTTCACGCCAAGGAGGAGTGCCTGCGGATAATCGCCGACGCGCGCCCGCACATTTTCAATCACAACGTCGAGACCGTGGAGCGGCTGACCCCGCTGGTGCGTTCGCGGGCGAAATACCGGCTCTCGCTCGCGGTGCTGCGGCGGATGAAGGAGATCGCGCCCGGCCTGGCGACGAAGAGCGGGATCATGCTCGGGCTGGGGGAGACGGAGGCGGAGATTTTTCAGACGATGGACGATCTGCGCGAGGCCGGGGTGCAGGCGCTGACCATGGGCCAGTATCTGCGTCCGACCGCGCAGCATCTGCCGGTGCTGGAGTATGTCCACCCGGACACTTTCCAGCTCTACAAAAAGATCGCGGAGACCAAGGGCTTCGCGCACGTGGCGTCCGGGCCGCTGGTGCGGTCGAGCTACCATGCGGCGGACTTTCAGCCGATGAAAGTAGCGCCCCATGCGGATTGACCGCACCAACGTCGCCGCGCTGATCCCGTGCTACTTCGAGGAGAAGCACATCCGCGAAGTGGCGGCGCGGGCGCTCGCGCAACTCGACACGGTGCTGGTGGTGGACGACGGCTCCACGGATGGCACGGAGCGGGCCGCGCGGGCGGCGGGCGTGGAGGTCATCCGGCACCCGGTGAACCAGGGCAAAGGCGCGGCGATCAAGACGGGACTGCGTGAACTGAGCGCGCGGGCGGGGACCGAATACGCGCTCATCCTCGACGGCGACGGCCAGCATCTCCCCGAGGAAATCCCAAACTTTCTCGCCGCCGCGAACGCCACCCGCGCGCCGCTGCTCGTGGGTACGCGGATGAGCGACACGCGCCGGATGCCCTTCGTGCGCCGGACGACGAACCGCTTTATGTCGTGGCAGATCAGCCGCGTGTGCGGGCAGGAGGTGCCGGATTCGCAGTGCGGCTTCCGCATGGTCCACCGCGACCTCGCGCCCGCGATGGTGGCGATTGCGACGACGAAGTTTGACTACGAAACCGAGATGCTCGTCGTGGCGTCCCGCCGCGGGGTCCGCATCGCCGCCGTGCCGATCAGCACGATCTACGGGGATGAGGTCAGCAAGATCCACCCCGTCCGCGACACGCTGCGCTTTTTTGCAATGATGGCGCGTTTCAAACGCGAAGCGTCCGCCCCCAAGCCGTCATCCTGAGCGGAGCGGAGGCTTTGCGAAGCGCAGTCGAAGGACCTCTAACTCCCGGCGGGTGCGGCGGCGGTGGCTGGGATGGAAATGACGAAGAGCAGCCGGAACGAGATCACCGACAGCTTTCCCCGCTTTCCATCTGACTGGAGGGCGATGTCATGTGCTTGATGACGGGTGGTTGGTTGTTCGCTCTCCACCCTGCGCTTGAAAAAGACCCCGCAAGGCGCCGCCGCTCCCGGCAAACCCGTGAACTACCTCTTCCTCGGCGACCTCAATACCATGGGCATGGAAGACCTTTTCAAAGAGCACAACATCCTCCCCGAGATCGAACTCAAGAAGATCGATGCCATCGCCAAAAAGCGGAAAATGCGCACGCTCACCAAGATCCGCCCGCACACCTGGTCGAATGGCAGCAAGCGCCGTTACAAACCCAGTAACCTCGACCACGTCGTCGCCGCCGATCACCTGCAGTTCAAGCAGTTCGCCGGAACCGACGTCCGCGCCCTCGGCTGGCCCGAGGAGACCACACCCGCCGCGCAGGACGCTTGGATCAAACGCTTCTCCGACCACAGCATCCTTTACTTCGAGGTCCAGCGCCCGTGAGCCGGCGGTGCTGTGGGGCCGGGGAGAATTTTCTCACTCGTTCCCAAAGTCCGCGCAGCGGTTTGGGAAGGTGCGCGTGAGGTAAAACTCCGTTTCGCTGGCGGGCGGAAGCTCATCGCGACCGCGATCCGCGGCGGCGTTCGCCGGAAGGGAGACGGAGTCTCGTGGTCACAAACCTTCCCAAAATCGGCGAGCCGAGCGCGCCGCGGAATTTCATTTTTTCGCGGCGGCGGGGATGTCCGAGATCGCCGCGAACCCGGTGCGATAGACGGCGAAGTCGTCGAGCTTGCCGGTGAAGCCGGGACCCGCGATGCCGGCACCGATGCGGCCGGCGCGGGCGCGCACGTCTTCGGGCGTGAGGGTAAAGGCTTTGTTTTCGACGGCGAGCTGGCCGTCGAGGTAGAGGCGGGCGGTTCCGTCCTTGAGCGTGACGGTCACGCGCGTCCAGCGGTTCATGGCGAGTCCGGTCGGGCTTTGCAGGGCGGCGGAGTCTTTGCCGCGCCGGATGACGAACGCGGGCTTTCCGCCGGCCACGATCGCGAGCAGGACGCTCGCGTCGGCGTCGCCAAACTCGAACACGCGCTGCGCCGCCGCGCCGCCGGCCCACGCGAGTTGCAGGTCGAAAGTCACGTCGCGCGTGTCGGCCACGTGGCCCTCAGTGAGCGCGTAGCCTTTCCCGTCGCAGGCGAGGAAGCGGCGGCCGTCGGCTTCGCCAAATTTCGCGCCCGCGCGCAGGACGCCCTGGCAGTCGGCGTTCGCATCCTTGAGCACCTGCTGGCGCGGTTCGTCGAAATTCCAGCGCGCGTAGAGCCAGCGGTTGTCGGCGGTTTCCCTCTTGAGGTGGTCCTTGCCCATGTAGCCGTAGATCATGCCGCCGGAAATCTTCTCGAGGTCGCTGCCCGAGAAGTGAATTTCGAGATCCTCGCCGCAGATCGCGCCGCCGGTGAGTTCGGTGGCGGGTTGCAGGCGGAGATCGCCGAAGCCCTTCACCAGCACGTCGCCGCTCACGGTGCCGCGTCCTTCGATGGTCGCGTATTCCAAAAGGCGCGCGTTGCCCGTCATCGTCGCCTGATCGCCGAGCCGCGCAAAGCCGCGCACGCGGGCGCGGCCGGAAAGCTGGGCGCGATCCGTGACGCGCGCGAACCCGCCGACGATCGCCTCATCGCTGACGCGCGCGTTCTGCCGGACGGTCGCGTGGTCTTCGATGCGGGCCTTGCCCGAAACTTGCGCGGCGTCGAGCACGCGGGCGTGCGGCCCGACGTAGGCGGTGGCGTCCACTTTCGCGGACTTGGCCACGAGGCCGCCGCCGTTCGGATGCGGGGCCGCGTCCGCCGGCTTCTCGTCGCGTCCGGGCGGAGTCGCTGCGGGCGCGGCGCCGGTGAAGGTGACCTCGTAGGGAAAGCGCGGCTTTTTGCCATAGCCGGGGCGAAACTCCATCTGCGTGTATTTCGACGGCGTGGCGGCGACGGCGAGGGTGAGTTGTTCGCCGTCGCGCACATCGAGCGTCAGCTTTCCGGCGCGGACGGTCGGGCTGTAGCGGCAGCGGCCCAGCGCGTCGCTGGCCACGAGCGTCACGCGCCAGTCGGAGCCTTCGGTTTCGTCCACGATGCCGGCGAAATCCACGCTCACCGTTTTCGCCGAGGGGACGAGGTCCACGAGGTTCACGCCGTATTGCCGCGGCGCGTGGGAGAAGATGGGCTTCCACCAGCCGGCGCGGTCGGCCACCGGCTCCAGCATCGTCCGGTGCGAGGGCACGCCGCGGCTGTGGCGCACGAGGTTGCGCAGCTCTTTCTGGTGGTAGAACTGGTTTTGAAAATCCCACGCGACCATGCGCGCGGCGAGTTCGCCGATGATGTCGCCGAAGCCCGCGACGCCCTCTTTCCACACCCCGCGCTCCGTGCCGACGCGCATGATGGTCTGGAAGGGATCTTCGATCGCGCCGTCGCGCTCGTTGCGTTTGCACGCCGGCCAGATGGCGTAGGGAAAGGCCGGGCCGAAGCTGGGATGTTCCGCGAGCGTCTGGAGGAAAGGCCAGGAGCCGTAGTTGTGGCGCGTCGAGTTGAGTTCGTAATGCGCGCGGCCCGCGTAGTGCGCGAGCACGGGCGGATACCCGGGCATGAATTGGTGGGTGCTCCAGTTCCCGTGGCACTCCCAAAACCAGCCGACGAACGGCGAATTGCGGTAGCCCTTCGAGTAATACTGCACGCTGTGCGTGAACTCGTGCACGACCACGCTGCTGCCCTCGCCGAGCGCGCTCGGGTTCATCACGATATTCTCCGCGCCAAAGGCGAAACCGCTCGCGTGCTTCGCCAGCCCGGTGCCGGTGATATAGACATTGATCTTGCTCGGCTCCGCCTCGCCGGCCATCGGCAGCGGGGCACCGATGCCGCCGAGGAACGTCCACACTTTCTCGAACCACCGCTGCTGCCGCGGGAGAAACTCCTTGTCCTCGAAGACCACCTTGCCCGAGCCCGCGCGGTCATTGCCGTAGTAAAAGGTGAAGTGCTCGCTCTCCGCGATGTTCGCGTCCGCGGTGGTGTAGGGCTTGAGCTTGGCGCGATACGGTTTCTCCGTCTCCGCGCGCTTCGTTTTGGCCAGCCGCGCGGCCTCCAGTTTCTCCGCGAGCGCGCGGTCCGCGGCCGTGAGCGCATTCGCCGGAAAACTGCGCAGGCGGAAATCCTCGCGCACCAGGATGAGCGCGGCCTCGGAGTGTTTGAGGTCCTCGCCGCGCAGTTCGACAAAGGCCCCCTTCACCGCGCGCGGCCAGTCCTGCATGGGCTCCTTGAACTCCGTGAAATTCCACACGCGCATCTCCTGCCCGGCGGCCAGCTTTTTCCCCTGCTCGATCCGGAGCCGCTCGGTATCGAGCACCGAGACCTGGGCGGAGGCGGACGCGACGAGCGCGAAGGAGAGTAGGAGGTGTTTCATGAGGGTTCGATGGACGGCGGTTGGGCGGGAGAGAATGGGGAACCTCGGAAACCGTGGCGAGGTGCAAAATGTTCGCCGGAACTGTGTAGTTGCCGGAGCGCTGCGCTAACTTTGAGAACGAGAGGAAATCCGTCGTCCCGAACGGACCGTGAAAATTAGCCAACATCGGTGGAGGGAGTCCGCGGGAGGCGGGTCTCGGGTAGGGTGGGCATCCTGCGCCGCGGCCTTGCGGACGACGGGGGACGCGCCATCCGTCGCGGAAGTTCGTTCGGGCGAGACGCCCGAACCGGCGGGCGGGACGCCCACCCTACCCGGGACACTCCACCCCCGCTTTTGCACCGGTTTTGATCACACCCCGGGCTTGCCGGGGTGGAAGATTCTTCTCCCACTCGCGCGGGTTTCCGCTACCGTCCGCGCCCTTTCTTTTATGTACCGCACGCATCACTGCCAGCAGCTCCGCCCTTCCGACATCGGCCAGACCGTCACGCTCGCGGGGTGGGTGAATTCGCGGCGGGATCATGGTGGGGTGATCTTCATCGACCTGCGGGACCGCGAGGGTCTGACGCAGGTGGTTTTCCGGCCGGAGGAGCATCCGCAGGTGGCGGAGGCGGCGCACGGGCTGCGGAGTGAGGATGTGATCCAGCTCACGGGCGTGGTGGCGGCGCGGCTGGTGGGGAGCGAAAATGCGAAGCTGGCGACGGGGGCGGTGGAGATCATCGCGAGCGAGCTGAAGGTGCTGAACAAGGCGGACGTGCCGCCTTTCCCGCTGGATGACCCGAGCGTGAATGAGGATCTGCGGCTGCAATACCGCTATCTGGATCTGCGGACGGGGCGGATGCAGCGCAATCTGCGGCTCCGGCATCGGGTGGTGAAGGCGGTGCGGGATTATCTGGATGACGCGGGGTTTTTGGAAATCGAGACGCCGATCCTGTCGAATCCGACGCCGGAGGGCGCGCGGGATTTCCTGGTGCCGTCGCGGCTGACGCCGGGTGCGTTTTACGCGCTGCCGCAGGCGCCGCAGCAGTACAAGCAACTGCTGCAGGTGGCGGGGCTGGAGAAGTATTTCCAGATCGCGCGGTGTTTTCGCGATGAGGATTTGCGGGCGGACCGGCAGCCGGAGTTCACGCAAATCGATGTGGAGGCGTCGTTCATCACGGAGGTGGAGATTCAGACGCTGATCGAGGGGCTGCTGGCGCGGATTTTTCGCGAGGCGCGCGGGGTGGAGATCCCGGTGCCGTTTCCGCGGATGCCGTATAGCGAGGCGATGAACCGCTATGGCAGCGACAAGCCGGACACCCGCTTCGGGCTGGAGCTGGTGGAGCTGGCGGACATTTTCGGGGAGTCGCAGTTCAAGGTGTTTCGCTCGGTGGTGGATGGCGGCGGGGTGATCAAGGCGCTGAACGCGAAGGGTGCGGCGGCGCTGCTGAGCAAGGAGCAGCTCAAGAAATGGGAGGAGTGGGTGAAGACAGAATTCGGCGCGAAGGGGCTGGCGTATATCAAGTGGACGGTCGGCGGGGAGTGGGAGTCGCCGATCGTGAAGTTTTTCAGCGACGCGGAAAAGGCGGCGCTGAGTGAGCGGATGGGTTTTGTCGAAGGCGACGTGCTCTTCTTTGGCGCGGATGTGAAGCTGGAAGCGGTGTGCGAAGTGCTGGGCCGGGTGCGGCTGCGCTGCGCGGAGTTGCTGGGGCTGATGGCGGCGGCAAAGGATCAGCTCAACTTTTTGTGGGTCGTGGATTTTCCGCTGCTGGCGTTCTCGCCGGAGGACAACCACTGGGTCGCGGTGCATCATCCGTTCACGCGCCCGAAGGCGGAGGACATGGCGCTGCTCGACGCGCAAGATTTCGGCAAAGTGCGCGCGATCGCCTACGACGTGGTGCTCAATGGGGTGGAACTCGGCGGCGGTTCGATTCGAATTCACGAGAAGGATTTGCAGGCGCGGATGTTTGAGGTGCTCGGCGTCACGCCCGAGCAGCAGCAGCTCAAGTTCGCGCACCTGCTGCGGGCGTTCAGCTTTGGCGCGCCACCGCACGGGGGCATCGCGCTCGGGCTGGACCGACTAGTCATGCTCATCGTCGGCGCGGAGTCGATCCGCGACGTCATCGCTTTCCCGAAAAACAACCGCGGCACGGATCTGATGACCCACTCGCCGGTGGAGGTGGACTTCAAGCAGTTGCGCGAAGTTTACATCCAGAGCACGGCGAAAAAGGGGTAGCGCGAGGCGGTGGCTGGCGCCGGCGCGCGGAAGATCGCGCTGGCGATGGGGCAGGCGCGCTCCGCAGCCACGCGGGGGCAAGCGGGACGCCTGCGATACGGCAGGCGAAGACGCCTGCGCTACGGGGGGCGGGAGGCTCGCGCGGCGGCGGGGGGCGCGGCGGGCTACGCGAGGATGCCTTTGACCACTTCGCCATGCACGTCGGTGAGGCGCATGTCGCGGCCGCTGTAGCGGTAGGTGAGCTTTTCGTGGTTCATGCCGAGCAGGTGCAGCATGGTCGCGTGCAGGTCGTGGATGCTCACGCGGTTCTCGACGGCTTTGTAGCCATACTCGTCGGTCGCGCCGTAGATCGTCCCGCCTTTCACCCCGCCGCCGGCCATCCACATGGTGAAGCCAAAGGGGTTGTGGTCGCGTCCGTTGCTGCCTTGGGCGAACGGGGTGCGCCCGAATTCGCCGCCCCAGACGACGAGCGTGGATTCGAGCAGGCCGCGCGCTTTCAAGTCCTTCAGCAGCCCGGCGATGCCCTGGTCCACGAAGCGGGAGTTGTTCTCGTGGCCGGCTTTCAAATTGTCGTGCTGATCCCAGCGATCGCCGCCGCCGGAGGGGCAGGTCAGCTCGATGAAGCGCACGCCGCGTTCGACGAGGCGGCGGGCGACGAGGCACTGCGTGCTGAAGGTGCGGGTCCCTGGCGTTTTCGCGTTGAGGCCGTAGAGTTCCTTGGTGGCATCGGTCTCTCCGGCGAGGTCCATGAGGTCGGGCACCTCGAGCTGCATGCGGGCGGCGAGTTCGTAGTTGCCGATGGCGCTTTCGAGCGCGTCGATTTTTCCAAAGCGGTCGAGCACACCGGCGTCGAGTTTTTGCAGGAGCGCGAGTTTGTTCTTTTGCAGGTCGGCGCCTTTCTCGGTCGGGGTGACGTTGGCCACGGCCTGGCCGGACGGTTTGAAAATCGAACCCTGGAAACTCGCGGGCAGGAAACCGCTGTTGAAATTGTCCAGCCCGCCGGGCGGGATGAGGCCGCCGTTGAGCACGACGAAGCCGGGTAGATTCTGGCTCTCGCTGCCCAGGCCGTAGCCGGCCCACGCGCCCATGCTCGGGCGCCCCTGCAGGCCGCTGCCGGTGTGGAGGAAATAGTTCGCGTTGGTGTGCTCGGAGAAATTGCTGGTCATCGAGCGGATGATCGCGAGGTCATCCACGCACTGCGCGACGTGGGGAAAGAGGCTGCTGACCGGGATGCCGCTCTGCCCGTATTGCTGGAAGGTCCACGGCGAGCCGAGCGTCTTGCCGTTGCTGTCGAACTGCGTGGGCTCCATTTTCATCTTGAACGGCTGGCCGCTGTCCTTCGTGAGCTGGGGCTTCGGGTCGAAGGTGTCCACCTGCGAGGGGCCACCGTCCATGTAGAGGAAAATGACGCTGCGGGCTTTCGGCGCGAAATGCGGGCTGCGGGCCAGGAGCGGGCCGCCGGAGGTGACGGCCGCGCCGAAGGCTTTGTCGCCCAGCAGCGAGAGGAGCGCGAGGCCGCCGAAGCCGTTGGCGCATTTGGTCAGCATGTCCCGCCGGGACAGCGGCGCGGGTTGGAAGTGGTTACAATGGGACATCAGTTGATGAAGATGAATTCTTTGACGTTGAAAAGCACGTGGGCCAGGTCCGCCCAGACCCGCTCGTCGGCCAGCGCCGCGTCTGGCGCGAGGCCGTGGGCGGCGCCCTGCTGCTGGAGAAAGGCGGTGGACGATGCGATTTCCGCCGGGGCCGGCGGGCGGCCAAACGCGGTGAGATACATCTCGCGCAGCAGCGGCTCGGGCGCGCGACCGGCACTGGGCGCGAGGCGTTTCGCCCACAGCTTGGCCTGCTCCACGACGAAGGGGTCGTTCATCAGCGTGAGCGCCTGCGCGGGCACGTTCGAGATGTTGCGGCGGCTGATGGAGCTGAAGGGAATCGGCGTGTCGAAGGCCAGCATCATGGGCGAGAGAAAATTGCGCCGCACGGCGATGTAGATGCTGCGGCGCCCGTCGCCGTCGAGCGGACCGCTGCCGGGCTTGCCGCGACCTTCCATGAACGCGGTGAGATGCAGCGGCACGGACTTGCCAAACGCGGTCGGATTCAGCCGGCCGGAAACCGCGAGGATCGAGTCACGAATCGCCTCACCCTCGAGGCGGCGCAGGTTCGCGCGGTGCAGGAGCAGGTTTTCGGGATCGAGTTGCTCCGCCTGCGCGTTGGTGGGTTGGCTCGCCATCCGGTAGGTCTGCGAGAGCATGATTTCGCGGATGAGCTTCTTCCGGGACCAGGCGAGGTCGCGGGAAAAACGCGCCGCCAGATGGTCGAGCAACTCCGGATGCGACGGCGCCTGGCCGAGCACACCGAAGTTGTCCACCGTCGGCACGAGGCCGCGGCCAAAGAGATGGTGCCACACGCGATTGACGGCCACGCGGGTGGTGAACGGAGTCGCCGGATCGGTCATTTGCCGCGCGAGTTGCAGGCGACCGCTGCCGGGGCCGTAGTCGGGCTGCGGCCCGCCGGCGAGGGCTTCGAGGAACCGGCGCGGGACCGGCTCGCCGGGAATTTTCGGCGAGCCGCGCGGGAGGAAAAATTCGCTGGTGCCGTTGCCATCGAGCATGGCGGGGGCGGTTTTGGAGTTGGCCTTGATCTGGGCGATCTGCTCGTCCCGCTGCTGGGCGAGGGGCTGCAGGGCCCGGTCGAAAGCCACGCGCTCCGGCGAATTCGGCGCGCAAAACAGGCCGATGTTCTTTGCCAGCCAGTCCGCGAGCCGCGCGGCTTCCGCGGCGTCGGGCGCGGTGGCCAGTCGCTGGCCTTTCAACTGCTCGAGCACGCCGAGGAACACGCCTTGCAGCGCGCCCGCGATTTTCTCCGGCGAATCCGTCCCGTCGCCGAGCGCCGTCGCCAACCGGCTGTTCACCGGCGCGGGCTTGGCCGCCTTCGGATCGGTCTGCACCACCATCGCGACCGCAAATTCGCCCGGACCCGTGGGAGTGAACTCCACGTGGGTGCGGTGCCCGGGGTATCTGCTCAAATTGTGCTCCACCCAGCGCCACTGGGTCTCGCGTCCCAAGTCCTTGGTCACCGCGCCGTGCAGCGGGCCGGCGATGATGAGGTGCGAGTTCACCGCCGAGTAGACGCGCCCGGTCCCTTTCACCAAATACCAGAGCCGCCCGGTTTTCATCGTGAACTCGGGCGTGCGCAGCGTGCGCTCCCCGCGCTCCCCTTGGGCGAGCGCGCCGACATCCTTCTCGGAACCGGCCACCTGCAACACTTTCCACGCGTCGTCCCACCACGCTCCGGCTTCCGCGACGAAGCCTGGCAACGGCTGCGCCGCGCTCCCGCCGATGCGGAATTCTCCCGTCTGCGCGGGCCGCAGGCCGAAGGAAAATCCGTCCTGATACCAGTGCTTTGCGGGCGTCCGGGTGTAATCCACCACCACGTCCTCCGGGGCAAACACCGGCCGCTCCAGACTCTTCCGCCAGGCTTCCAGCGACGGCACGGCCTGCCCGCCAGCCCCGGCGGGCAGGACGGCAAAGGCGTGGAGCGGATGCAGCGGATCGGCCTGCGCCTTGGTCAGTTCACTGACCCACGGGGCGGTCGCATCTGTCGGCTGATGGCGCGCGGCCAGAAGTTGCGCGGCCATTTTTTCCACGCCCGGACGCACCGCCGCGGCAAATTTCATCGGGAGTTCGGCCTGGCTCTTGGTGCGGATGCCGTCGAGCTGCGCGGCCACGCGCTTGTGGTGCTCGATGGACTCGAAGCGCACCTGCCGGTAGCTGCTGCTCACCAGAAAGCCCATCATGCCGTAGTAGTCCTTCTGCGAGATCGCATCGAACTTGTGATCGTGGCAGCGCGCGCAGGCCACGGTCAGGCCGAGGAAAGTCTTCGCCATCGTGTCGAGGCGGTTGTCGAGGCGGTCGCACTCGTCCTGGCGGATGTCCACCGGCGAATGAACCTCCTCGCCGAGGAACCAAAAGCCCGTGCCGAGCACGGATTCGTTCGCCCCGTCCGCGGTCAGGCGCGGTGTCGGCACGAGATCGCCGGCCACGTGCTCGGTCAGGAATTGGTCGTAAGGCACGTCGGCGTTCAGCGCACGGATGACGTAGTCGCGATACTGGTAGGCGTTCGGAATGTTGTGATCGAACTCGTGCCCGCGCGTCTCGCCGTAGCGCACGGAGTCGAGCCAGTGACGCGCCCAGCGCTCGCCGAAATGCGGCGACGCGAGCAGGCCGTCCACGACCTTGGCGAAAGCCTGCGGGGCGGTATCGGCGAGGAAAGCCTCGACCTCCGCCGGCTTCGGCGGCAGTCCGGTCAGGTCGAAATGCGCGCGCCGCAACAGCGCGGCCTTTTCCGCCGGCGCGGCAGGCTGGAGCTTCTTTGCCTCCAACCGGGCGAGGATGAAACGGTCCACGTCGCCCGCCGGCCAGCGGGTGTCGCTCACGACTGGCGCTTTCACCGCGGCTGGCACCGGCGCCCAGGCCCAGTGCTCTTGCTTGCGCTTTTTGACATCGAAGACCCCCTTCGCCGGCCCGGCCTTGGCCACCGCCGACGCCGGCCAAACAGCACCCGCCTTCACCCACGCCGTGAGGTCCGCCACTTCCGACGCCGGGAGCCGGGTCTTGGGCGGCATCTTCAGATCCTCGTTCGTGTAGTGAATCGCCTCGATGAGTAAACTTTTCTCCGGGTTGCCCGGCACCAGCGCCGGCCCGGTGTCCCCGCCTTTGAGAAGCTCCTCGCGCGAGTCCATGAGCAGCCCGCCCTTCACCTTCTCGCCCGTGGCACTGTGGCATTTATAGCACCGCTCGACCAGCAGCGGGCGCACGCGCTTTTCAAAAAACTCGAGGTCCGCCGCGGCATCGGCGGCGCTCACCGACCCACCACCGAGCAGGCAACTCAGGCCCAGGAGCAGCACCACTCGCCGGGAGGCCGGACGCTTTCCAGATCGCGGGACGAAGGGTGCGGTCCTCATGCCGGGTCAGCGGAACGACGCGCCTTCCAGCGGCTTGCCGTTGGTGTCGAGAATCTGCACTTCGTGGATGCCGCCGCCCTGTGGCTCGGAGAACGTCCACACGACTTTCTTATCCGGCGTGACCTCGAGCAACTTGGTGCGGCCCGCGCCGATGGCGTAGCTGCAAATGACGGTGTTGCCATTGGGTAGACGGTGGGCGCCGCAGGGGTCATTGAGGAGCGCCGTGGGCAGATCGGCGTTGGAAAGCTGCCAGACGATTTTTCCCTCCGCGTCCGCCTCCACCACCATGTTGCCATTCGTCAGCGTGATCAGCGTGTTGCCGTTCGGCAGCCGGATGGCGGTGAAAGGCCACGCTTTTTTCGGCTCCTCGGGCGCCTTGAATTCCCACACCACCTTGCCCTGCGGATCGTATTCGCGCACCACCTTGTCGAGCAACTGCGGCACGAGATAATTCCCGTTGGCCAGCTTGCGCGTCATCCGGCTTTCCAGGTGGTGATTCGCGGTCTGGCCGGTGATCGGCACCTCGACGACGATCTTGCCCTCGCGGCTGATCTCCACGATCCGCGGATTCGGCCCGGCCTCGGTGGCGAGGATGTTGCCATTCGGCAGCGCCTGGGCCGTGTTCACCTCCGACTGCGTGCCCTTCCACTCGAAAACTTTCTCCCCCGCCCGCGTGACCTCCACGACCGCGCCGCCGGGATATTCCCGATCCTTGGAAAGGGCGAGCAGCAGGTTGCCGTTCGGCAGCACCCAGCCATCGCGCGTGCCCTTCGGGTATTTCCAAGTGACCTGCCCCTCGCCATCGAGGATCCGCGTCTCCCCGCCGGTGGCGAGGAAGGAGTGCGTGATCTTCTCTGGCTCGGCGGCGCAAAGGGTTTGGCCGAGGAGGGCGAGGGCAAGCGCGCCAGCGCGGAGCGGAGACGATGGGAAGAGGCGAGGGATTTTCATGGTTGGATGATCTACCCGGATTGCGGGTTTGTCTTAGCGGACGGTTAAAAACTACCGCGGCAAATTTCCGCCCTCTTTCTCCTGCTCTTGCTCTTGCTCGATTGCAAAAGTGAAAGCGCCAGAGCAGGAGCAAACCACGGAGGCTCGCGCGACTTTTTCCTGTGCTACCTCGTGACCAATTTCCAGCTCGGGAACGAGGTGGGCATTTCGATCGCAGGACTGGGAGCAAATCCACGGGCCGGCCTTTCCGCCGCCCATTCAGCCAGCACCAGTAACGCCGCGCTCCGCAACGGCAAGGTGGACACCGGTGAGTTCATCATCACGACGCAATGCCCAGTCCCGGCCCGAGGTCACGCCATTCATCCAGCGGGACGCGGAAGAAAGCAGCTTCGGTTCATGGTGCCGGTGCTGGGTGGAGCACTCGACCCGAGTGCGGTCTTCGGCGACCCGCCGAGGACCCAGGAGTGCGCGTCTCTGCAAGAGCGGTTCGTGAACTGACAGCCGCGCGCTCACCAGCTTGCCGGCGGGTCGCGCTGCGTCCGAGTGGCGAGGGGACCAGTGCCAGTTTGCCGGGGCCGCGGCGGACGCTTCACCCGCGGGTGGCGGCGGCGAGCGGGCGGACGAAGGCGGCGAGCTTTTCCACGAGGTCGGGGTCGCGGCCAAATTCGGCGATCTGTTTGACGATGGCGCTGCCGACGACGACGGCCTCGGCCTGCCGGGCGACCTGGCGGACGTGCTCGGGGGTGCTGATGCCAAAGCCGACGGCGATGGGGAGCGCGGTGGTGGCGCGGATGGCGGCGAGACGCTCGGGGAGGGAATCGGCGATGTCGGCGCGTTCGCCGGTGACGCCTTCGCGGGAGACGTAATAGACGAAGCCGCTGGCGCCGGCGGTGAGCCGGGCGATGCGGTCGGGCGGGGTGGTCGGGGCGATGAGGCGGATGCGTTTCAAGCCAGTCTGCTGGGCGAGTTCGGCGTTGTGCGCGTCCTCGTCGGGCGGGAGGTCGAGGATGAGGAGGCCGTCCACGCCGGCGGCTTCGGCGGCGCGCTGAAACTCGGCGAACCCGAAGCGGTAGATCGGGTTCATGTAGGTGTAGAGGACGATGGGGAGCTGGGACTGGGCGCGGATGGCGCGGACGCAATCGAGGACGCCGTGGAGGGTGGTGCCGGCGGCGAGGGCGCGGGCGGCGGCGAGCTGGTTGACGACGCCGTCGGCGAGGGGATCGGAGAAGGGGACGCCGAGTTCGAGGATGTCCACGCCGGCTTTCTCAAAGGCCCAGGCCAGCTCGCGGGTGGCGTCGAGATGCGGGTCGCCGGCGGCGATGTAGGCGATGAGGGCGGCGCGGCGGGCGGTGCGGAGTTCGGCGAATTTCTGGTCGATGCGGTTGGACATGGGAGCGGGGAGTGTGGACGGGCGACGGGGATTTTACAGAAATTTGTGGCGGCGGTGGTGGCGTCCGGGCGGGGAATGGGGCTAGACTCGCTGTGTCCCATGAATACCGACCTCGAAAAACGCATCCACGCCGCCATCGCCAATCCGCAGAATGTCGGGGAGATGGAGAATGCGGATTCCGTGGGGACGGTGGGGAGCGCGGACTGCGGGGACATGCTGCGGATGTGGGTGAAGTTTAAGGAAGACGCGCAAGGCCGGAAGGTCATCGACCGGGCGACTTTTCAGACCTTTGGCTGCGAGACGGCGATCGCGGTGGCGAGCGTGGCCACGGAGCTGATCGCGGGGAAGACGGTGGAGGAGGCGCTCTCGATGTCCGGGGCCGATCTCTCCGCGCCGCTCGGGGCGCTGCCACCGATGAAAATCCACTGCGCCCAGCTCGTGGAGGGCGCGCTTCGCTCGGCGCTCGCGCCGCAGGCCGCCGCCGCACCCGCCGCGCCCGCCACCCCGCAGGCGACCACGCTTTTCGACCAGCTCCACAGCGGCACCGCATCGGAGAAAAAGGTGAAGGTGGTCCTGCGACCGCCGGCCAGCTAGACATCCCGCTTTCCCAACCATGCACGAAAATACCACCAAAACACTCCTCCGCGATTGCGCGGCCACGCGCATCCCGAGCGGGGAGGCGATCACGCTGCCCAAGGACTCGCCGGTCTTCATCACGCAGGCGCTCGGCGGGAGCTACACGGTTTCCACGAACCAGGGACTCGCGCGGATCGCCGATGCCGACGCCGACGCGCTGGGCCTGGAGCCCGCCGCCCCAGTGCCCGCCGCCGCGACCGCAGACCACAGCGGCCCGGTCGAGGACAAGTCGGTGTGGGATCAGCTCCGCACGTGTTACGACCCGGAGATTCCAGTGAATATCGTGGATCTCGGGCTCGTGTATGACTGCATCATCACGCCGCGCGACGGCCAGGGCGCGATGGTGGAGGTGAAGATGACGCTGACCGCGCCGGGCTGCGGCATGGGGCCGACGATTGCCGCCGAGGCGAAGTCCAAAGTGCTGAGCGTCCCCGGCGTGGGCGACGCCGACGTGCAGCTCGTCTGGGATCCGCCGTGGAATCAGGCGATGATCAGCGAGGTGGGCAAGATGAAGCTCGGGCTGATCTAAGCGGCCCGGCTACTTGATCGGCGAGTAGTCGGTCGCTTTCAGGAGGACGGACTTCACGCCATCGGGCACGGTGAGCGAGCCGCCGGCCTGCTTCTCGCTGGCCGCCTTGGCCGCGATCCACGTGGGGTCCGCGCGGAACGCCGCGAAGGACGCCTTGGCCGCGTCCGCGCTGCTGTGCGCGAGGAAGTAGATGAGCGTGTTGTCCGCGCCGGGCTGGTCTTTCGTGGGCTGCCAGTACCAGAGGTTGGTCATCCCGTGCTTCGTGAAAAGATCGAGCGTGTGCGCGCGGAAACGCGTGTGCAGCGCCGGAAGCTGGCCCGGCGTGGTGGTGTAGGTCCGCAACTCGAAAACGCCGCCTTCCGAGCCCGCCGGAATCTTCGCCACGGGCGAGAAATCCGTGACGGCCATGAAGACCTGCTCGACCTTCGCCACGAGCTTGCCTTTGACCTCCGAGGCCGCCTGCGCCTTCTGCCAGCCGGGATCGGCCAGGAACGCTTTCCACGAAGTCTCCCGCGCCTCGCGGCTCGGATAGGCGAGGACATACACGAGCTTCGCGTCGGGGTTTTCGACCGGCATCCAGTAGCCGATGTTCGTCATTCCGTGCTTCGCAAAAAGCGCGGTGGTGTGCTCGCGGAAGCGCTGGTTCAGCTCGTCGAGCTTGCCGGGCGCGGCGTAGTAGGTGCGCATTTCGAAAAGGCGGGTGTCCTTTTCCTGTGCGGACGCAGCGACGATGGAGGCAAGCATGAGGGCGGCGAGGAGGGCGATGGTTTTCATGGCGGAAGCGTGAGGGAAGCGGGCAGCTTTGGCGAGGTCGGGATTTAGCGCGGCGGGGCAAAGAGCCGCGCGATTTCCGTCTGCATCGCCTCGGCGGCGGCGCGCGGGTCGGCGGCGTGGCGGATCGGGCGACCGACCACGATGTGATCTGCGCCCGCGCGGAACGCCTCGGCCAGCGTCATCGTGCGCTTTTGGTCATCGCCGCCGCGCTCGTCCGCGGCGCGGATGCCGGGCGTGATGAGCAGCGGCCCCGGCCCCAGCTCGCGCCGCAGCCGGGCGGCTTCCTGCGCGGAGCAGATCAGCCCGTCAATGCCCGCCGCCACGGCGGCCTGGGCGCGCAGCGAGACGAGATCCTCGACCGGGCCGCCGCGCCAGCCCAGCTCGGCGAGATCGCTTTCATCCATGCTCGTCAGCACCGTCACGGCGAGCAGCTTCATGCCGCCGCGCACCGGCACCGCCGCGCGGTAGATCGAGCCCACGCCGTGCAGCGTGCAGCACTCCGCCCCGGCGCGGGCGAGGTTCGCCACCGCGCCGCGCACCGTGGCCGGAACGTCGTAAAACTTCAGGTCCGCGAAGACCTTTTTGCCCGCCGCCCGCAGCTCCGCGAGCAGCGCGAAGTAGTCGCCGCTCATGCAGAATTCCAGACCCAGCTTGTAAAACGTCACCGCGTCGCCGAGCCGCGCGACCCACTCGCGGGCCTCCGCGATGGTCGGGACATCCAGGGCAAAAATCAGCCGGTCACGAGGGTCGATCAGTTTGGTGGAAAGCAGGGCGTCGGTGGACATGGCGGCTTTCATACCGGCCCGGCCCGCCCGTGCCAAAGCGGAAACGACGGGGGAGGGGGAATGGTGAATGGGGTTCCGCTGCGACCCTTCACGCTTCACCGATCACCGATCACCGATCACCGATCACCCGCAGGCCACACCTCGAACTTCGTTCCACTACGGCTCCCAGCTCGTGAGCGCGTAGCCTGCCGAGAGCGGGACTTTGCGCCAGACCGTGGCCGTGACCGGTTGGGCCTGACCGCCGATTTTCACCGTCATCCGCAGCTTGTAATTCAGCCCCGCCACGACCTGCTGCTCCACGCTTTCGACGGACACCAACTCCATGGCCACGCCCTTTTTTTTGGCCTGCTCCTCGACGGCAAACTTGGCGGCCTTAAGCACCTCGGGATCCGTCACCGTGCCTGCGCGAAAGCCGCCGACCCGCGGCGCCGCCGCCTCCGCGTGGCTGGTCGCGGCGGTGGAAAGCGCGACCGCCAGCCCGCCAGCCAAGGTGATGGCAAGAGCGGTGCCGAAGGATTTCATGGACTCGTGGGAGACCGGCGCGTCCGGCGTGGCCAGCGCTTACTTCGCCAGCTTCTTCAGCGCCGCAGCCTTGTCCGTGGTTTCCCACGTCAGGTCTTTGTCGTCCTTGCCGAAGTGACCGTAGTTCGTGGTCTTCGAGTAGATCGGGCGGAGCAGATTGAGCTGCGCGACGATGTCGGCGGGTTTGAAGCTGAAGGTCTTCAGAATGGCAGCGAGGATGGAGTCATCGCTGACTGACCCGGTGCCGAACGAGTCGATATGCACGCTGACCGGCTGCGGATGGCCGATGGCGTAGGCGAACTGGATTTCGCAGCGGGCGGCGAGGCCGGCGGCGACCACGTTTTTCGCCACCCAGCGTCCCATGTAGGCGGCGCTGCGATCCACCTTCGACGGATCCTTGCCGCTAAATGCGCCGCCGCCATGACGGCCCATGCCGCCGTAGGTATCGACGATGATTTTCCGACCCGTAAGGCCGGTGTCGCCCTGCGGCCCGCCGACGACGAATTTGCCGGTCGGGTTGATGAGAAACTCCGTGTCCTTGGTCAGCATGCCTTTCGGCAGAACGGCCTTGATGACTTTCTCGATGCAAAACTTCTCGATCTCCGCGTGCTCGGCGTCGGCGGCGTGCTGGGTGGAGATGACCACGTTGGTGATGCGCGTGGGTTTGCCGTCCACGTATTCCACCGATACCTGCGACTTCGCATCGGGCCGCAGCCACTTCGCCGCTTTGCCGGCCTTGCGGATCTCGGTCAGTTTCCGCCCGAGGTGATGCGCAAACATGATCGGTGCCGGCATCAGTTCCGGCGTCTCATTGCTGGCGTAGCCAAACATGATGCCCTGGTCGCCCGCGCCCTGCTCGGCGTGCTTTTTGCCCTTGGCCTTCTTCGCATCCACGCCCTGCGCGATGTCCGGCGACTGCGCGGTCAGGATGTTCTGCACGAAGATTTTGTCCGCGTGGAAAATGTCGTCATCATTCACGTAGCCGATCTCGCGCACGGCATCGCGGGTGATTTGGACGTAGTCGAGTTTCGCCTTCGTGGTGATCTCGCCGCCAACGATGGCGATGTTGCTTTTCACGTAGGTCTCGCAGGCCACGCGGCTGTTTTTGTCCTGCGCCAGGCAGGCGTCGAGAACGGCATCGGAAATGGTGTCGGCGACCTTGTCAGGATGACCTTCACCGACGGATTCGGACGAAAAAATGAAACGACGGGACATGCGGTTTCTTTGGGATGTGGTTGAGCTGGGTTGCGGAGTGCGAATGGCCAAACAACGCATTGACCAATCATGATGCGGTGATACGTCTATCGCACTTCTTCATGGCGTCAATCGTAAAATCCTTGCGCCTCATCGCAGATGAAACGCGGCTGCGCTTGCTCCTGCTTTTGCAGCGCGAAGAGCTCTCCGTCGTGGAGATTCAGCAGATCCTCGGGCTCGGGCAGTCGCGCATTTCCATGCACCTCGGCCAACTCCGCGAAGCCGGGCTGGTCAAGGACCGGCGTGCCGGCAAGAATATCTACTACGCGCTGACCGGCGACCCCGCGCACCGCCAGCTCGCCCCGATCATCGCGGCCAGCGCCGAGGAATTACCCGCGACCGCGCACGACCTCGTCGCCCTGAAACTCACGCTGAAAAAGCGCCAGGATTCCGCCCGCGAATACTTCAATCAGCTCGCGGGAAAGTTTGGCCGCGCCTACTGCCCCGGGCGGACGTGGGAAGGTGTGGCGCATCTGCTTTTCGCCCTCGTGCCGCCGCTCGTCGTCGCCGATCTCGGCGCGGGCGAAGGCACCATTTCGCAACTGCTGGCCAAGCGGGCGAAGCGCGTCATCGCCATCGACAACTCCGAGAAGATGGTCGAGTTCGGCGCGGCGCTGGCGAAGAAACACGGCTTCAAGAATCTTGAATTTCGCCATGGCGATCTCGCCGCCCCGCCCATCGCGGCCGGCACCATCGACCTCGCCATCCTCAGCCAGGCGCTGCACCACGCGAGCAACCCCGCGCGCGCTGTCGCCGCGGCCCATCGCATTTTGAAAAAAGGCGGACGCCTCGCGATCCTCGATCTCCTCGCGCACCAATTCGAGAAAGCCCGCGAGCTTTACGCCGATGCCTGGCTCGGTTTCACCGAGGCCCAACTCCATGGGTTCCTCACCGCAGCCGGCTTCGCCGACATCGAAATCACCATCGTCGCGCGCGACGAAAAAAATCCCCAGTTCCAGACCATTCTGGCGACCGGCGTAAAACGGCAGGAGGCTGTTCAAAAACTGCGCGCCCGCCCTTCTTCTCCTTCTCCCTCCGCGTTTCCAGAGAAGAAGATGAAAAAGGAGAAGAAGGTGCAGACATCGGACGCGAAAGGTATTTCAAGAGGCTCCTAGTCGCCGACCCTCCGTCCCGGCGCGGCACCGCCGCCGGGGCCGCGCGCGATTCCCGTATTGACAGTCCACCCCCGTTTCCACGCAATCCGCGGATGAAATTCGCTCCCCTCGATTTCGCCAAAATCCGCACCTACCCGGTCGCGGATCGCGCGAACAAGGTCAACGCCGAGGCCTTTGCCACGCCGCATGTCGCGGGCGGTTCACTGCGCGCATTTCTCGCGGGCCTGCCGGATTTTCTCGCGGTCGAGGCTTTCAGAAAAACGGTCACGGCGATGGCGGATGCCGTGCGCAACCAGCGTCCGGTGGTGCTGATGATGGGCGCGCACGCCATCAAGGTCGGGCTGAACCCGGTCTTCACCGCGGCGCTGCGGAGCGGGCTGCTCCACGCCGTCGCCTTCAACGGTGCG
>Ga0114966_10000973_pt1 | contig 26753 bp, 25 predicted proteins | sample M_130207_XF_Meta_FD_87029 | JGI IMG/M metagenome (GOLD analysis project Ga0114966, IMG submission 87029) | Freshwater microbial communities from Lake Montjoie, Canada to study carbon cycling - M_130207_XF_MetaG | ecosystem: Environmental > Aquatic > Freshwater > Lake | place: Lake Montjoie... | reverse complement strand
ATAAAGCAGATAATTTAAAAAAAGGCAATCAGGCAATTAGAAACTTCTTTTAGAATAAAATTTATTAGAATATAAACAGATATATATTTTTTATTACATACCAACTAAAATGACTACTTCTATTCATACTTGTGAAAAGTGCGGCAAAGGATTAACTACCAAGAGTGGTCTTACAGCACATTTAAAAAAGAAGAACCCTTGTGTGCCGCAGGCAACCTCGACTGCACCCACGACTGTGCCACTGGCATCCATGACTACTGCGCATGTGCCACAGGCACCCAGCGACGGTCAACTGAAATTCATTGATTTATTTTGTGGTATTGGCGGGTTCCATCAGGCACTACTCCGATTAAACGGCACCTGTGTCTTTGCCTGCGACATTGATGAGCAATGTAGAAAAACCTATGCCAAAAATTACAATCTCACTCCGGAAAAAGATATTAGTACAGTAGACATTCAGACCATACCAGCGTTTGATGTGTTGTGTGCCGGGTTCCCTTGCCAAAGTTTTAGTAATTCAGGCAAGAAAAAAGGTTTTGAAGATAAACGCGGAAAATTGTTTGAATATATTTTAGACATTGCCTTGCTTAAAAAACCTTCCTTCATGTTTCTAGAAAATGTGAAGCATATAAAAAAAATAGATAATGGTAAAATATTCCAACATATATTAACCCGAATCAATGAAACAGGTTATTTCGTAACGACGATGGAACTAAGTCCACATCAATTAGGTGTGCCACAACAGCGAGAACGTGTTGTCTTTATCTGTATCAGAAATGATATTTATAATAAAGATAAAAATTTAGATTTTGCTATACCAAACCCTCCTATAAATTTAGAAGGTATATTTGAAAAGGATGCTACAAAAACGGCAAAATATAAAATATCTAACGAAGAGGAAGCAATCTTAATGGTATGGGATAAAATGGTCAATGTATTTGACGTCGGGCAAAATCTAAGTCCTACGATATTATGTAATGAGTTTCATAATACTTCCACCGAAGAGGAAATGATAGCATTAGACTATCCTGAATGGAAACGCGACTATATTCTTAAAAATAGACCCATTTATCAAAAATACAAATCACAATGGGATGCATGGTTACTGGAGTATAAACCACTCTTGACTAAGAAAGAAATATTTGGCAAATTAGAATGGCAGGCAGGCAAGAAAAAAGAAAACGATAGTATATTCAACCATTTTATTCAACTGCGCCAATCGGGTATTCGTGTAAAGAAAGGTGAGTATTTTCCTACACTGGTGGCAATCGTTCAAACACCGATTTATGCAAAAGAAAAAAGATTCATCACGCCGCGGGAATGCGCCCGGTTACAATCTTTTCCAGACGACTTTATTTTAAATGAGAGCGACAAGGTGGCATACAAACAATTCGGCAATGCAGTCAATGTAGATGTGGTTCATTTTGTTATTTCGAATACATTGAAGGTGTACAATTTGTTTATGTAAAAATAATTAAAAATTTAATTTTATAGTTTGTAGTTTATATTTTTTACATCTTTTCATAATTAAAACGCTGAATTTATTTATTGTTTTTATAATAAATACATAAAATTGAAATACTTTTTGTTGTATTGATTATAATCAATACAACTAACTGATAAACCATTCATAATAAATTACAAAGAAATGTATCGTCAACAATTTTGGTCGATTCGTCAAAATCCTTATGCGAATACAAACCAAGAACAAATGTATCACATGATTAAGTCACAAAAAATAGTTACTTGTCCTTTTGGACATTTGAATGAGGCACGAAATAATGTTATAAATGGTGTCTATAATGAACAAGACCCTGAATGGAGATCACAATCACAAGACCGAAAATTTATTGAAAATATGAATATTGGCGATATTATTTTGATTCCATTTGTAGGATTAAGAGATTGTATTCATGCGAGAATAGTTTCAGAACCAATATATGCTATTGATACTGGATTATTTACAAGTATGCGTGGTGGAAAAATTCAAGTGACAAATGAAGGTGACACACCTTTTAGACCCGTTGGAAGAAAAATACAAATTATTCACGACGATGTCAGATTTAACGACAAACGAGTTTTACCAAGAGTATCTTTATGTCATATAAATCCAAACATTCTACCAAATTAAATTGGCGTTTTAAATGTGTGAAATCCACAACATAAAATTGAAATACTTTTGCGTGCCTAGACCTATGCCACATACACAAAACAACCATGGCGCAATGCAAGATTGAAACCTGTCCGCAGTGTAAAGCAGTGTTTACTGCTGAACCCGGGAGCTATTTCTACGATGAGAAAAAAGACATCTCCTTTTGTAAAGAGGAATGCTATGTGGCGAAAAATAAAAAGAAACCGCGCCGGTCCAAGGCGGAAATAGCGCAAGAAAAAGTAGAAAAAGCGCAAGCAAAAGTCGCCGCGAAAGAAAAATATGCGCGAGAACATATAAAATTGGTCCCAGGCGTTCTCCCGGATGCGCGTTCCGCGATGAAAATTTTTGAAAATATCCGTCTTAACGGAAATATAAACCGTGCTTTCCGCCGCATGATGGCGTCACGAAAGATTTTCAATCCACGAGAAAATATTAACAAGTTTATGACGGGCGGGGTGGCAGAGGAAGTCGTTCACCAACTTATTAGATCGGTTGGGTTTGATTCCCAGAATGTCAGTGCCAAGGCGAGTGTCATTGATTTGATGATGCCTGTTCTTCTCGAACCGTCGGGTGAAGTTCATTCTTTTCAAGTGAGTTTGAAAAACAGCGGGAAACTTGGTGCCTCGCCGATTCTGGAAAACTACCGCGGCAAGAAGCGTGATGAGATTCGCCCGCTGCCACCGACCCTTATCATTTACACCGAGGTCGACATAAAACGGGTGAGAATCGTGTATTTGGATCACGAAATTCTCCGCCAAGCTTATCCGGAGTTGAGCGACGACGAATTCAACCAGGAGGTCTTTAAGAATGAAGACTCCAACCTGACGTTCAAGTCCGGATTCTTGCCACACTTTATCCCGCGTCTGCCGGATGAGTATATTCTCAACGCGGTTTACCCGGAAGATTTGCCAGAGTTGGACGAAAAAAATATAATCCTCTTGGCATTGGCAGAGGTGGACCGGCAACTCGGATTATAAAATATAAAAAATATAAAAATATAAAAAATATAAAAAATTAAAAAATATAAAAAATATAAAAAATATAAAAATATAAAAAATATATATATATAAAATGTCATCAGAGCAATGTTCCATTTGCAATAGCGACTGGTTATACAAAGCACCCAAAGGTATACACACGCTATGCGAAGAATGTTATGGTGATATGAATAAAGACGTCGTTGCTTATCATACTCTACAAGAAGAAGCACACAACGATGTCATAAAAGGCAATATTGAAAAAGCAATAAAAAAATTAAAACAAGTTCAAGTAAAACGTAACGAGTTGAGTAAATATTTCAAAAATACATTAAATACTGGTCATAGTAGATTTGCCAATGAATTTATTCCTAATTTAATAAATATATTAGAACACTCTACAAAACAACAAGCGAGTAAGATATGGGACGAAGAATTTAAAAAGTTAGCAGAGTATGAGGAATAGTTTAGTATAGTTTTTTTATATTTAATTATTTAAAATATGTTTAAATATAACATAGGAATATACTATTATATTACATGTCGTCCGATAATAAAAAAACTCTACTCTATAAAAAATATGAAGACAATGGACTAACCGGATTAGCGAATATTGGCAACACTTGTTATTTAAATTCCTGTATGCAAATCATTTCTCATACCTATGAATTAAATACTTTTATAGAAGACGGCGACTATAAGAAAAAATTAAACCGGGTTGCCGATTCTATCGTTTTATTAGAGTGGGATAAACTGAGAGAACTGATGTGGAGTTCTAATTGTGTGGTTGCACCGTGGGGATTTGTGAAGGCTATCCAAAAGGTCGCCGCGATTAAGAATAGAGATATATTTACTGGACATGCCCAAAATGATTTACAAGAATTTCTACTCTTTATAATTGATTGTTTTCATACCTCTTTATCCAGGGATGTAGACATGCAAATTACTGGACAGGCACAAAATAATGTAGATAATCTCGCTACAATTTGTTATACTATGATGAAAAATATGTATAAAAAAGAATATTCCGAAATGCTCAATATTTTTTATGGTATACACGTGTCAGAAATTACCTTACAAACAACAGGCGAAACCATGAGTCTAACACCAGAACCTTTTTCTGTATTAAGTATTCCAATTCCGCGCGGCACGGGCGCAAGTGCATCCATATTTGATTGTTTGGATCTGTATTGCCATAAAGAAAGTCTAGAAGGTGATAATGCGTGGTTCAATGACAAGACCAACATGAAAGAAAATGCGAGTCGGGGTATAGTTTTTTGGAGTTTGCCTGATGTTATGATAATAGATATTAAACGCTGGCACCAACAAAATAATCAATTTCACAAAATACATAGTATTGTTCAAGCACCTTTAACGAATGCTGATTTTACAAAATATGTCAAGGGGTATAATAGTGGTAGTTATATTTATGATTTATATGCGATTTGTAATCATCACGGTGGAGCTTTAGGTGGACATTATACGGCATCTGTTAAGAATGCCAATGGCAAATGGTATATATTTAATGATACGGTAGTCAACGAAATTCCTGAATCACAAGTCATCTCCAGTAATGCTTATTGCTACTTTTATCGGAAAATAAAATAAAAATTCTAAATCATAAAAAACATATTATATAATATATATACTATGAGTGTTAATATTAATTCTACAACGGGTATACCTTATAATATGATGGATATGAATGATTTTAGTATAAATCCAATCGTCATAACAGTGGTTGTTGTCATTATTATTTTATATTATGTTTTATTTGCATCTTTAGGCAGTAGTGGCACAGATACGGGATTATTAGGTTCAGGATTAGGTACAAGTGTAGACTCTGGTAGTGGCAAAGGCATTGCATTCATAGAAATACTATTATGGGGCGTTTTTATACTACTTATTTTAATGAATGGGATGGCGTATATTTTTAATATTAATATAATCGCCAGCATTAAGAATCTATTTTCCTCTTCTCCAAGTATAGATATTATTGTGGATAAAGACAATGTAGGAGATTCCACAACAGCGCTTCCCGAGATGCAACAAATGAAACAGCAGGTGTTTCATGTCTACGATAATAAATATAATTATGAAGATTCCAAAGCCATTTGCCAAGCCTATGGTGGGCGACTTGCCAATTACAAAGAGATAAATGACGCCTACAATGAAGGAGCAGATTGGTGTGGGTTTGGATGGTCGGATGGACAGATGGCATTATACCCAACCCAGACGGAAAAATGGAATACTTTACAAGGTATTAAAGGACATGAACACGATTGTGGACGCCCGGGTATAAATGGCGGGTATATAGATAATCCCAAAGTGCGTTTTGGTGTCAACTGCTATGGTTACAAACCGAAAATCACCCCGGAAGAGGCGCAAAATATGATGAATGCGCCGCTTTATCCGAAAACAAATACAGAGATTGAATTTGATAAAAAGGTAGACTACTGGCGCACCAAAATACATGATATAATTTTAGCACCGTTTAACCATAACAACTGGAGTGTTCTGTAGTGCGTTCTGTAGTTTTGCGCAAATTTATAGAATGCATTAGACATATGTAAATATTAATATTATAACAATTATTAATACAGTTATAATAAGTAGTAGTGTTTTACGGATACAAATTATATAATTTTTTGGTACAACATTATTATCTATATTATTATCACTATTATTATCTGTAATAACATCTGACTTTAATTCTTCCGTTTCGTAAATCATTAATTTTTTACAAATAGGACAGACTGGTTCTTTTATTAACCATGTATTTATACATATTTCATGAACCCAATATTCACATTCACATAGTTTAATTAGATGCGGTATGATTTTAATGTTTATAGGAGAATCATCCAAGCACACTATACATTGTTCAGTCGACATAGTGGTATTAAATATTATATATATTATAATATTTAATGTTTTTATTGTTTTATTAAATAATTTTTTCCAAGTTCACTATCACTATAAATATTTGATAGTTTAATATTTTATAACACGTTTGGTTTTCTTACCTCTGGACGTTTTATGTTTTTTCCCACGTGTCGCCTTTTTTGTGTGTTCCTTTTCTTTGATTTCAGCAAGGTTAACCAATTTACTATATAAATCATCGGATACTACATCGTCCATCTCACAAATTTCAATAGGTCCATACTCGCTTGTATTATTATTATTATTTACAGTTTGATCCAAATATAATAAACCGGCAGGAACAACCATATTATTAAATTTATCACTTACTTTGCTTTCATTCTCATTATCTGACATATTTATTTTAGTAGATTTCTGTTTTTTCCCACCATACACCGCTGGTATATTATTTTTAAGAAGAGTAGAGTTTATTGAATATCCACCTGCTTGTATAACACCATTTTTACTATAATAAACAAGATCTTCTCCACTAATAGTATTTGAATCTGCCATTATATAATAGTTAGAACATTATTTTTATGAGTAAACGTCAATGTCAAAAATCTATTTACTTAGTTGCCACTATAATATCTTTTGATATCGGGAACATATTTGGATTCTCTGGCATCTTTAATATAATCCATAATCTGCTTAACCTGTTCTTCTGATTTGATACATTTAGATAAACAATCATCTATAAATTTTAAAGTAAGTGGTGCAGTCTGTTTAGTTGTTACAAATTTTAATTTACCATCAGATATATTTACTACAGCATTTGTTAATTTGTTCGTGCGAACATACGTCATAATGGAATCTTCCATCGTATTTTTAGTTTCTCTTAATTCTTTTGTTTTCTCATTCAATAGTTTTAGTTGATTATCTATTGCAACCCAATTCTTCACTTTTTCTTCAAAACTCATTTATTTAAATATACATATACTTTTTAAAAAAGTATGGCAAAATATACTTTTTTAAAAGTATGACAAAATATACTTTTTTAAAAGTATGGCAAAATATACTTTTTAAAAGTATGGCAAAATATACTTTTATACCTTTTCACATTTAAACTGCCGATTAGTATATAAATATATTTGCATAATTATAGTTATATAAGTAAAATGCCATATATTCATTATAGTGGAATAGGTGCAAAAGAGACAGAAATACATTCTATTGAAGAATTTTTAAATATTATGAAATATGCCTCATTCCATTACTATGAAATGACTTCTTTTGGGTTTGATATGGAATATAAAAAATATTTACTTCCTGATGATTTCATAAAGTTTACATTAGAAGAATGGATAGAGTATTCAGGTGCTACATATTATGATTCTGAATGGTAATATTATTTATAATCGTCGTTTTAAATGTTAAAAGGTATAAAAAGTATTGCAAAATATACTTTTTACATTTTTACTTTTATTTTTTACTTTTTATTTTTTATATTTTATTATACTCTCAATTTATTCTTGAAAACACGACGAGAAGATATAATATGGGATGATATCGTTGCACCACGAAATTCATTGGTATTGCTTTTTGCAACTATCTTTAATGGATTGTTTTCAACAAATTGTTGAAAATAATTAAATGAGCATTGCAGTCTACTTTGAGTGCTATTACACTTTATATCCAGATGAATAGCACCGGATGATTTTTGTAAAGCATTTCGTATAGAATACATTTTTTTATATTCTTCTTCCGTTGGTTTCCTTTTCTGGGGAACAGATTTTACTGCCTTATCCAGTTCTTCTATTTGAGAACGACTAAGAGTTCCAAATAATAAATCTCGACAATCAGTTAAATCTACCTCTGTAATGGTTATAATATTTTTGGTATTGCTTGTATCATCTTGACTATAATAAACTACAATCATATGAATTGGTTTTCCGCTACTTACAGCATCAAATACACGCAAACAATCTGCCATACCCACCGCATTTTTATTACCCGTTGTTTTTACAGACACATCGCAATTATCAAGACGATTTAGTTGTGCAGGCAAGTCCATCTTGCTAGTATATTTTATTTTTTTAAGTTCTTCACTTGTAGCACCATACACATTACAAATAATTTCCTTTTCCCACGTGAATCCATGGGATTGCACTTCTTTCCTTTCGGTAGTCATCTCTACTTTTACAGGTGCAATCGCCATTTTTGATGTTTTATATATTACTACCTTATTTAATCTGTTCAATTTTTTTGTTAAAATGCTTTTTAGACTGTTCATCTATATAACTATATATTAATAATTAATAATATTTAATATATATTAAATTATACTTAAATAAAAATATTTTCAAAAAAAGCATGTTTTCTGTCTCATACGAAAAAACGGGATTTGGACATTTATAAATGTCCAAAACGGCAAAATCGATTGGAGACCCAAAACAGAAAAAATGTGAAAAAGTGGTTTTACAGCATAATGCTCTCATTTTTGTTTTTTCTTGAAAAGTTTGTGAGCATAATATTTTTTAAAATTTTAAAGACTTAACAATTAAAAGGGTTTAGGAGATTTTTTATGTTAACAAATAACAGAGATAATGTTAACACAAAAGTCGAAAAAAGTCGCACAAAAATATTTATGCGAAATTTGTGACTATAATACGAGCAAAAAGACCGACTTTAGTAAACACGTTTTGACACGTAAACACATCCAGTTAACAAACGTTAACACGGAGGAAACAGGATTTGTCGCACTACATACATGTAGCACCTGTAGTAAACCCTATAGGTCCAGAGTGGGTTTATGGAAGCATTATAAAACATGCGTCAACGCGACAGAATCGTCAGACGAAAAAGCAAAACAATCCGAACAAGAAGACGATACACCTAGTGAAAATATTGTTATTTATAAATATGAAAAAAATGAGCATGACGTCAATCAACTTACCAACTTAGTTATTGAAGTAGTAAAAAACAACAGTGAGTTTCAAAAACAGATGCTAGACATGTGTAAGAACATGCAGGCAAATATTAATATCAACAATTGTAACAATAGTATTAACACGACCAATAACTTTAATCTACAAGTCTTCTTGAACGAATACTGTAAAGATGCAATGAACATAAGTGAATTTATAGATTCATTTGAATTACAACTGTCTGATTTAGAAAACGTCGGTCGTGTAGGTTATATTGAAGGTATGTCCAATATAATCATAAACAAAATTAAAGATTTAGATGTGAATAAACGTCCGATTCATTGTAGTGACTTGAAAAGGGAAGTCATCTATATTAAAGACGACGATGTATGGGAACGGGAAGATGCAAATAATAGCAAATTTAGAAAGGTCATTAAAAAGGTGGCAGGGAAAAACATTGGTATGCTCACGGATTGGCAAGACAAGTATCCTGAATGTTTGGATATAGAGTCAGAATACAATGATATTTATATGAAATTAATGCAATCGGCAATGGGACCTAATGATACGGAAGGTAGTGAAGTTAAAATAATGAAGAAGGTGTTGAAACATATTGTTATTGATAAGAAGATGATTTTATAAGGGGAACCAATGTTCCAAAGGGAACCAAGGTTCCCCTTTAACCCCTCCTATAAAGGGAACCTGGGTTCCCCCATTTTAAAGAGGTCCATCATTTCCCTTTAGGAGGGGTTCAAGGGGAACCTGGGTTCCCCTTTTAAAAGACCCGTTTAACCGTGCGTCTAGCAGACCGCCCTATACGTCTAAGCGGGTTTACCCGACTTTTCTGGAAATACTTCTGAAGACCAAATAAACCAAAAGGTAACGCAGCAGTAGCCAACATACTACCACCACGGCGTTTGCTGTGCCGACGACTTCTCTTGTGTTTCCGACGACCACCAACAGTAGTATTACGTCCAAATTCTTTAGTATCGGATATAGAAGCAGGAGAAAGAGGCATCATAGATTCGGGTTCGGGTTTAACACCCATATCCATAGTATGTTCTGCGCCTCCTCTATGTCTTCTGTGAGATTTTCTACTACGCGATCTACGAGTCATCTTTATACTATAACTAAAGAAAACAATTAATTTAATTTTCTAAATAGAATAAAATCCGCACATTTTCAATTAGATTTTGAAAAGAAGGATTTATTACGTAAAAGTAGAATAAATATTCCTAAATGAAGAAGAAAACTAATTAAAACAAACATTAAGCATAAATACAAATAGGGATATATTTGTATTATAATTAGATCGATAATTGGCGAAAATAGTTTCTTAAGTTCGTCTTTTACATCATTCCGTTTTAATACGATTAAACATTCTTGAACAATAGCTTCTTTTAGCATTGTTATATTTATTATACACGTGTATAAATTATTTTATATTTTTGCGTGTTATTTTAGTCTTAATTTTCTGAAATATTTTATAATGGAAATGAATATTTACAAAGCAGACGATTCATTTGATTTTAGTAGTATTACTTTGGCAAATCCGCAACCGGTTCAGGGTGGATCTTTTTATACAAAATTAAGCGTAGGTTTAGACAAACCTCTCTACATGCAATTATCTAAATGTATTACCAAACAAAATATTGTAGAAGCAATGCGTGGGAAATATTGTGATTTAATGTATGAGCGTAATGACGAAGATCAACTCATGAATTGGATTGAAAAGTTTGAACATGGTTGTCAGGATAAAATAAATGCCAAGAAATCTTTATGGTTTCAAACTGAATTAACGCGTGACGATATTGAGACGATGATGTCACCCATGACCAGATTATACAAATCGGGAAAAAATATCCTTATTCGAGTCTATTTAAACACCAGCAAACACACTGGCAAAGACAAATATATTGCTTATAATGAAAATGAACAACCGGTAGATTTAGATAGTATCACTGCTGATAAATATATTATTCCTTTGATTTTGATTGATGGTATTAAATTTTCATCTCGAAGTTTTGAGATTGAAATTAAACTGGTACAAATAATGGTCATTGATCCTCCGGTTATTAAGGAAGTTAGACCGGTTTGCTTAATTAAAAATTCAATTTCAAAACCACTTTCAAATTCAAATACTAATGTAGATTTAGACATAACTAATGAATTGAAAACTCCTGTAATTGAAACTCCTGTAGTGCAAAGAACTCCTGTAGTGCAAAAAACTCCTGTAATTGAAACTCCTGTAGTGCAAAAAACTCCTGTAATTGAAACTCCTATAGTGCAAAAAGATTCTGTAGAATGTTTAGAAAAATCTAAAAAAACAGTTGTTGATGGTGTTGAAGAAATTTGTTTTGATTTTAATGACATTAAAGAATCTATTACTTTAAAAAAACCCAATGATGTTTATTATGAAATTTACAAGGCAGCACGAGAAAAAGCAAAAAATATGCGAAAAGTGGCAATTGAAGCATTCTTAGAAGCAAAAGAAATTAAGACAAAATATATGTTATCAGATATTGAAGATTCTGATGAATCTGACTATGAGGAAGAAAGTTAATGAATAGTCTACTTTTAGGAATATACTTTTAGGAAAAGTATCGCAAAAATACTTTTAAAAAAGTATATAGTGTATTTTGTTAAAGTATATTTTTGCGATACTTTTTTAAAAAGTATATTAGAAAAAATATTTTCACATTAGTTTAATATAAAGAGTATGTTCAAGAATCTACAAAAAACATTGAAAGCTCATCATTTTCTTGCTCTTCTCGGTATAGTTGTTTTAGCATATGTTGTTATGCAATATTCTGGTCGCAAGGGAATGTCATCTGATGGTTTTACGGATGTTCCGCTCAATAGACCTGCCGATATTCAGATGGGTGGGTCTCAACCCGCATTACCGGCCGAACCCGCCGGTCAAAACGAAGTTTATTCTTCGGTAACCGGTATTAACACGACCAGTTATGGTTTGCCACCTAGTTGTTCCAAAGGTAATATGGTCGACCCGTCGGAATTGTTACCACGTGATGTGAACAGCCAATGGGCACAGTTGAACCCGGCAGGTGGTGCTGATTTTAACAATGTTAATTTGTTAAAGGCAGGTTACCACGTGGGCATTGATACGGTCGGCAGTTCGCTGCGTAATGCAAATCTGCAAGTGCGGTCGGAACCGCCTAACCCGACGAATAAAGTTAGTCCGTGGTTAAATACGACGATTGAACCCGACTTGATGCGCACGCCTTTGGAGTTGGGTTGTGGATCGCAGTAAAGAGGGGCACTATCAAAAGTCGATAATTTTATTTATACAAATTATATAATTTTATTTAAATTATATAACTTTTTGCCATACTTTTTCATATTTATCAGAGTAGCACGTAAAATGCTGAGTATTGATAAATCAAATAATAAATACTATTAAAATATATATATATATATGGATACAAAATATATATTTTATATTACATTAGTAATTTCAATTGTTATTCAAATAATAACAGGAATAATAGAAGTAGGGGCATTTTTTGTAAAAGTTCCTACTATTTATTCGTTAATTAAACAATTACTAATGGTAGAATTAGTGGTTCAGTTGTTTGAAGGAGCGTTTTATTTGTGGTTAACTTATAATTTTACCAAGGTATTGAATGTTACACCACACAGATATATAGATTGGGTTATTACAACACCAACAATGCTAATAACATTAATGATATATTTAATTTATTTAAATAAAAGCGTAGAACACAAAACAAACGATTTGGATTTGTTTACAATTTTTAAAGATAATTTAAATATTTTTATTCCTGTAGTGCTTTTGAATTGGTTAATGTTACTTTTTGGTTATTTAGGTGAAATAAAAATTATTCCTGTTTTGCTTGGGGTATTTCTTGGGTTTATACCATTTTTAATTTATTATTATCTTATTTATGTAAATTATGTAACTCAAAACGCAAGTGAATATGGATATGCATTATTTTGGTATTTTTTCTTCTTTTGGTCATTGTATGGTGTTGTGACGGTTTTGCCTTATTATGTTAAAAATTCATTTTACAATATATTAGATTTGTTTGCAAAGAATTTTTTTGGTATATATTTGAGTTATATAATATTTTCTGGACATTATTGATATACCATCATTATAAATAACGGATTATAAATAATTGGCGTTTTATTATATAAAATTGAATAATGTTAATATAAACATTATTCAACATACTAATATAAAATAGATAAATTAGAGAACGAAACGTGGGAGGAATATGCTTTCAGAAATAATTTGTTTATAATCACATTGCATACATACCTTTTATGGATGGTTAAAGTAATAATATACATGATATAAACAAAGTAATAAACATTATTTTTTCTTAATTCGAGCATTTAAAATAATATTTTTTACTCAATTCATTTACAACACGTATTTAATTTATTTAAACAACTTTTTATTGCAGTTTTTACTTTTGGTTGAAATAAAATTAATTTAATACATGAATCAATTAATCGGTCAAATCCAGCTTTTTGACTTTCATCAGGTACTAAATTATATTGTTTTTCAATAAATTTATATAATTCTTTTATTAAAGATGCTAAATTTTCGGCAGTTAATTTTGTATTAACTACACTACTATTATTCATAATATCTGTTATTAGGAAAAGAATTTCAGGAATATCATATTGATCTATTTTACCATCTCGCATTATATTATCAATTGAAGTTTTTATACATTTTGATGTTTCATCATCTAGCATTATCTTCTCAAGTAAATAAGCGACTTTAAATTCTGTAGTCATTTGTATTATATATATATTACTAGATAAATTAAATATTTTATGATTACTATATCTATAACATAGGCGTTTTTACACCTTTTCAATGCGAAAAGGTGTAAAACACCCACTTTGTCAGCGTTAATGAGTAAAAAGGTAACGTTACCATGCGCATTTTAAATGCGCCCCCTCTAAACCATTTTATTTTTCGGAAAAAGTATAGAAAAAATATAGGAAAAACTCAAAGGAGGGGTTTAAGGCATGTGAAACAGACCTTGGTTCCCCTTTAAAATAAAAGTAGAATATAAATGAAAATAAATTATTTAGGATATGCTCTAGTATTATTATTAATAGTAATATGTATAAAAATATATCAAGATTCCGACACGTTTAATTTAAAATGTATCGTATCTGATGTAGATGGTAAAAAATATTGTGTTAGAGAACGTAGTAAATTAATTTTAGCAGCAGATCGATTAGCCACCGCCAATCAAAAGATGCAATCTTTAGTGGACCATTGTAAAGAAAAATTCACAGACCGAGAGAATATAAAGCGATTGGTGGCAGGATATAATCCTAAAAAAATTTACGAAACATTACCGACCAGTGAATACACCGCGTATAGTGAAAATAAGGGCGAAAAACTGGCATTTTGTTTAAATACAGAGAAGAAAGGGGATCATCTCATTGATCAAAATACATTGACCTTTGTTGCCATCCACGAGTTAGCACACATTGCCACCAAAAGTATAGGACATACGGATGAATTTTGGCAAAACTTTAAATTTCTCTTGGGCGAAGCAGGTAAAATAAATGTGATTGATCTCATTGACTATAAGAAAAAACCCAAACGTTATTGTGGTATGACTATTTCAGATAATCCTTATTATGATGTATAATCAAAGACACTAACACTCGTTTCATCAGATAATGTAAATGTATTATTCAATACCCATTCATCACTATTCAATTCAGGAAAAAAAGTATCACATTCATAATGCTTATCAATAGTAGTAATATAACATTTATTAACGAGGTGTAAATCAAGAAATTGTTTATAAATAGAGGTTCCACCTATAATCCATACTTCATCGTATTCCATTAAATTACAAAACTTAATAACAGCATCAATAGTCTCAAAAGTTTTAATAGTGTCATATTTTAGTGTTACATCCATTTCTATTGTAGAAGAAAGTATGAGATTATTGCGCAAAGGTAACATTTTTTGGGGCAAACTATTCCATGTGATTTTTCCCATAATAACCGCATTATTGCCCTTGCCTTTAGTAATATTAGAAAAATGATTGAGGTCTGCCTTGCTATGCCATGGTATTTGCCCTTGATACCCGATACCTCTACCTTCACACATTGCCACAATTAAATTAAAATACATTTATTATAATATATATAAAATAATATACCTTTATTTTATATATGACATATATCTACAAATGTGGACATCTGGATATAAATAATCAAATCATTAAATTATGTGTATTTTTTGGGCCTACAACTACAGCATTAAATGAGTTGTTTGTGTCAGATCCTGAAAATTCTATATTTGATGGACTATTTACTCCAGAAGAAAAACACACTATTATTGAAAAAAACATACCAGTAGAATTCATTGATGATTATATACATTTAGATGATACGATTGAAACTATTAAAAAGAAAATAATAAGACACACGCACATCAACGCCTCCTTTGACGAACTCTACCTGTTTGCTAAAAAATATGAAATGCTGAATTCTATAGCAACTTATCAAATGTTGACACAAAATGAAAAACTAACATTAACAAAAGACCGTCTGGTGCAATTTCTATTAAATATAGATGAAATCAATATAGCAGATATTGAAGATAAAGAGACCTATACCTATGATGATATTCTCTTGTTGGGTTTAGAAACTAAACAATTGCTGGTGAATACACCGATTGGACAAAACTTTGTTGCTATAAATTCTCAATTTCCGCATACAGTAAATCCATTTAATGTTTTGGTATATGATGCCTTTTTACAACAGTATGCTGAAGACCTTACAACGACTACCAATACTTCTATTCTTATGAACAGTGTGCCAATTTACAATAATATGATTTATATTTGTACCACTGAAAGTGTTTTACGTAATGCAATGGAGAATAATCTTTCGCAAGAAAGTTCTATTAAGATTTATTTTCCATATTTATTTAAAAAAGGCATCATTAGTGAGGAATTATTGGATAAAAATAAACAACAGTTAATGGTTGAATCAGAAGAAATGTCACAAAATAAAATATTTGAAAGAAACACCAGTAACGTGAATCTTTTTTATAATTTATATTATAAACGTCTTTCAGAAATTAAATACAATGAAATCGGTATTCAAGAAGTAAAATTTATCATTCATCCCAACTACTCATTTAATCTCCCGTTAGATGTTGTATTTAAACTTATTCATGCGACAAGTAGTGTACCCTTTATTAAATATAATCCTGCCAAACGCCAAGAAAAAATATATCGTCTCTATGCGGAGAGAACTGCTACTAATGGTAAGAAAATCCCTAATCTAAATAAAGCAGAAATTTTTAAGTTGATGAAAAATATAAGTGTTGGTAAAAACAAATGTGTATCCGTCTATATTGAGCATTTTCTTGGAAATGATAAGAGCACCCCCATACCTATTATTTGTGAATTTGAAAACAATGGCGACATTACTATTAAAGCATCTTTTACCAAAGGTTTATCGATTGAAAATATAAACAAAGAATTGGCATTAGCAGTCAATCCGGTTATTAATGTCGTTAAAGATTATTTAATTCAAAGTGGGTATAGTATGAATAATTTCACGAATTTAAATTTACCCACGATTGAAATACTTAATATGGATTATATTGTTTATGCTCCGATTAAAAAACAGATGAAATTAAAAGAGATTATTGGGTGTTTATCAAGTATATTTAATGTAGTAAGCGATGATATTAATAAAATAACTACAATGCGTTTTAAACGTGTGGCAAACTATAATGAGATGGACAGTCAAGAAGCATTTATTACAGAATTAGTAAATGATGGTATCACTAAAAATGATGAGATCATTGCCTCTCTTGCTGTCAATTTTCAACTTACAGAAGAACAGGCAAGGAAAAAAATTGCCGACTTTGTCTCGTCGTTTGAATTACAAAGCACTATTCAAAATAAAAAACTTAAAATTAAAAATAATCCGGGATTTTTAACGACAATGATAAAGGATAAGTTTGATAATATGTTGAATATTCGAATAACTGGTATAAATGATATTCGTTATTTGGATACAATACCTATTTATATTGATTCTATTTTAAGACTTACACAAGAACCGGAAAGTTCCACTATTTCTATCGGTGAAATAAATAAATTATGTAAAAAATCCAAGATAAATGATAAAGAAGAAGCACATATAAAAGATATTCAAGCACACATACCGGTAGAGGCAGAGCAGGCACAGGCACAAGCAGATCAGGCAGAGCAGGCACAGGCAGGGCAGGCACAGGCAGGGCAGACTGAACTAGAAACCGAAGCAATATCCTTTAAATTACCAGAAGCAGAACAGGAACGGGAAGAGGAAGAGGAAGAAGAATTAACGGGTTTAGATATGATTTTATTCGGACAGAATAATGAAGATGACGAAGAAGAGGAAGAGGAAAATTCTTTAGATGGAGGTGCTACACCAGATAAAACAGAGGATGATTCCGAGTTGTTAAAAACGGATTGGTCTGGCAAAAGTTTATCGAACCCTAATCCTTTTTTCCAAAAATTACAAAAACGTGACCCGTCACTCTTCCTGACTAAAGAAGAAGGAAAATTCAATTCATATTCAAGAGTTTGTCCGTCACAGTATAAACGCCAACCGGTCATTTTAACAGATGAGGAAAAGGACAAAATAGATAAAGAACACCCGGGTTCATATGACCAAGCAGTTAAATATGGCAGTAATCCAGAAAAAAAGTATTGGTATATTTGCCCGCGTTATTGGAGTTTGAGAGATAATGTGAGTCTTACAGAAGAAGAAGCGAAATCGGGAAAATATGGTAGTATAATTCCAGCAAAGGCGAAAAAGATTCCACCGGGTGGAAATGTATACGAATTTATAGAAGAACGCTTTCATGGAACTGACGATAAATATATAAAACATTATCCAGGATTTTTAAAACAAGACAGTCATCCGCAAGGCAAGTGTATTCCATGTTGTTTTAAATCATGGGATAGTAAGTCGCAAAAAGATATACGTGATAAATGCGCATCAGATGAACCCGTGAAAGCGACGCCACAAAAAACAGATGTAGCAAATGATTATATTAAAGGTGCTGAAAAGTTTCCACTAGATCAAAATCGTTATGGTTATCTACCATTATCCATTCAAAACTTCATCAGCACTGACAATAAAAAATGTCAAATCAGTGCATTAAACAATAGTTTAAAACCGAACCACCCTTGTTTTATTCGGCATGGTGTGGAATCCAGCAAAGTTCAATCCTTTGTGGCATGTATTGCCGATATATGGGTAGATATTGTGGGGGGACAGGTTTTAAGTATAAAAGATATGAAAGAGGTATTTATTAATGCACTAACATTGGATAATTTTATGACGATTCAAAATGGCAATTTAATAGATATTTTCACAAACGAAGTAGGACCAAGCACAGCAGGACCAAGCGCAAACGAAGTAGCACCCAACGCAGGCGTAAATATCGACGATTATTCAACTTCACTACTCTATAAGAATAGTGACAAGTCCAACGCCCAACAATTATATCTACTCACTAAAGTAATTAATTCCTTTAATAATTTCATAAATTATTTGAGAGATGACAATGTTGAAATAACGCATACGTATTTATGGGATTTAATTAGTATTCCAAATCCAAAATTATTTAATGAAGGATTAAATTTGGTTATTCTTGAGGTTCTCAATAATGATATTACAAATAATGTACAAGTATTATGCCCAACGAACCATTATTCGTCACATTTCTTTGATGTGAATAAAAAAACTATTATATTAATGAAAATAGGGGTGTATTATGAACCGATTTATATATTTGAAGATAAAGTAGATGAGTTTGTGGTAACACGACGTTTTAATCTTAAAAATAAAAATATACTACCCAACATCAAAATAACATTTGATCTCATTAAAAATTCGATGAATAATAAATGTCATCCTTTTTCGAGTATGCCAACCGTCTATAAATTTGAAAAAAATATTCTTCTTGAAACACTTATTCAACTATTACAGTCAGCAAAGTATACAATCACATCACAAGTGATGAATTATAATGGAAAAATAATCGGTCTATTAGCAGGTAAAAATGAAATTACTGGGTTTATTCCTTGCTTTCCCTCTGCACCAGATGCAACAATAGTAAAGTCCACCTGGATGGATGACCAATATGGCAATGATTATAAGACAACATTGTCATTTCTTACAGGTGTATATGCGGATACCAAAGGTAAAATTCCTTGCAAACCGGTTATTAAAGTATTGGAAGATGAACTTATTGTGGGTATATTAACTCAAACAAACCAGTTTGTAGCATTATCTGAACCCGCAGAAGATATTTACGGAGATGATTTGGAAACAGTTACAGATAATAATTTAATTATTGCGGATAGAGTGTCATTAACCGATCAATCCATTGATACAGAACGTGTGGAATATATTCATAAAATTCGTCTGGAAAGCAGTTTTTATAATGTGTTTAGAAACACGGTGCGATTTTTAATTGGTGAATTTAGATTCAGACATCTTCGCGCGTCTATTGAAAAACTTATTACATCACCCACCCTTATTTATTTGGATAAATTAGAAAAGGTTATTGCAAAATTAAAAGAACTGATGAAAGATCATGTTGAATTCTCGGAATATTCACCTGAACTATTGGCGGAATTAGGAACAATAACCAATTGTTATATGGCAGAGAACGAATGTCCGAATAAAAAGTTTTGTTTAACCAAAGACAATGATAATAATACATGTTCATTAGTAATACCACTAACTAATCTTATTAGCGATAAAAATAATGAAACACTCTATTTTGGTAGAATGGCAGATGAACTGATAAGATATAATCGCATTCGGTCATTTATGTTTCAACCGAAATCGTTTTTAGCATTTTCAGGTCTTAAATATAATTTAAGAGACGACGAAATTATTCTCTTACAATCTCTACTTAATCAAGACTATTTTGAAGATTTAGTACCGGCACCGATTAATAAATTTGTTAAATACAATACATTTGATACGACGCAACCCATCAAGTCACAAGTGTATAGCAATGAAGCGGATTTTATACATAGTGCAAAGGCAGGACCAGGACCAGATGCAATTGCAAGTGCAAACGAAGCAGGACCAGGTGCAAGTGCAAGTGCAAGCGCACCCACAACAGATATTATTGAATGTAATCAATCCGTTGAAAAAAATATTACAGGACAATGGGCAAAGTTTTTTTCGGATAAATATTCAGAAATTATTTTTAGTAATGAACCCGAATTATGTTCATTTGATGTTATTTTAACTCTTATAAAAGATAATAATAAAGATATAGATCCAATCACTAAATATCAATTAAAAGAAATACTTGTAGAAGCATATCAACCCTTGCTTGAAACATATACATATGAAATTTTACAGATATTACAATCGCAAGGTAAATCGGAAATGACCAAACTAGTTTCATCGGGACAATCTACATTAGCAAATATTATTATGAGTTATGATTATTATGCTACCAATTTAGATGTATGGATATTGGCAGTTAAATATAATATTCCACTGGTCTTTTTATCTGCTACCAAATTGATTGAAAATGGGTTGCCCTTTTTAGTTGCTCACCATGATGGGACGAATGCGTTTTATTTTGTTAAAACACCGAGTGCAAGAATAGAGGACATTCCCATTTATAAATTAATTGTAGAAACGAATGGGTCGTATAAAATCCCATTAGATGGAGTCAAAGCAAAATTACAAAAAGATGTAAAGGAAAATATGACAAGCGATACTCTTATTGAATTTATTAAAACTTTTTCATTGGAAGAGGCAAATGCACGACTCAAATCGGAAAAAGCACTGGCCACAAAATTAGGTAAAAAACTTAGATTGGTGCTTTCCACAGAGGATAACCCAGGTTCCCCTTAGACCCCTCTCTTGTTTTTGCCATACTTTTCTACAAAATTGAATTAAATTATATTAAAGAGATTTTTATATAAAAGTAGTAGGATGCGAATTCAATATCTGTCTGATATTCATCTGGAATTCATGTCCAAACCGCCCAAAATAAAAGTCATGGCAGATGTGTTGTGTTTAGCAGGGGATATAGGTTATCCTTTTTCAGGTATATATAGAGAATTTCTTATAAAAATGAATGCCGACTTTAAAAAGGTCTTTATCATTGCTGGCAATCATGAGTATTATAAAGATAAAAAGCATGGTGAGGCAAACATGGAGATAATAAATAGCATGATTCAATCTATAATTATTAATCATAAATTAACAAATGTTACATTTTTGAATAATACATGGGAAGAATATAATAACATATTATTTATTGGCACGACATTATGGAGCAAAATACCATCCGCAAATATAAATGATATCTGTTTAATGAATGACTTTAAACAGATAGAAGGACTGACCTATGATACCTATAATCTATTGCATTATAAGAGTTGTATTTTTATTACTGATACTCTTGCCGCAATAGAAAAAGGAGATGTGTATAAAAATACAAATAAAAAAATCGTCATGATGACCCATCATCTGCCGTCGTTTAATCTTATTGATGAAAAACATTCCTATTCCGATACAAATTGTTTTTATGCGTCCAAATGTGACAAGTTTTTCACAGCGCCTATTAAAGCGTGGATCTACGGACATACGCATACACCCAATAAAACACTAATAAATAATATACAATTTGTTTGTAATCCGAAAGGATATCCCAGTGAAAATACAAGTGTCAAGTATGAGACAATTGATATATAGGTTTAATAATGCATCGGTTTATTAACCTCCGCATTTATAAACACCTTACTTAACTTATAATTCAATACAAATGGATGCAAAAGTGATGGAACAAACCTGCAAACCGGCATAATGGTGGAGCGTTCTATTTTATGCTCAATATCATTATTTTTATACTGCTTGATATAATAGGTGTCTGCTTCTTCATACGTCTCAAATGGCATACAATTAAAATTTAACGTCCAGAATTCCATTTTATCTACCGGTTTTATACATAAATATTTTATGGTTGAATTGGCAAATAAATTTTTAATATAAGATGCCATATATGATTTATTATTTATTATTTATTAATATTTATATCGTTTATTATAAATATTAATATATTTACTCGGTTGTAAGACGGTTAATATAGGCAATATATTCTGGTTTGGCATACATCATTTGAACCGTTTCCAAATTAGTTTTGATGTAATAATACATTATATGGTTATCATCTATAATGTTCTTTCCATATTCAACAATGAATTGACCACCCATAGAATGTGGAATTGACACATCCAAACTGTCTTTATCTGATTGAATAAACATTTCCAGACCACTCTTTTGATGACGGGTGGATTCTAAACTATCGTCAAATAAAACCCAGGGGGATCCGGGGTAACGCACATACAATGGGTCAACTGGTGCATGCCGTTCAGGTAGTACATGCCGTTGAGGTGGGGCACGCCGTTGAAGTGGTTGCTCTTGATCTTGCTCCTCTGTCATAGTAATACTTGTATTTATATAACGAAATGACTTTATATCCATTAAAAAAATGATATAGTTACAGTTAAATTTTTATATACAACAGTTATAATGGGTTTTGCACGACCTTTTCAAACTTGTTTCACGTCTAAAAGTCCAACGTATACCCATCATCCTTACCCATATCCGTCGCCATCAAATTGGTCACATTGGATGGAATGGTAAGATGCGTTAAACTACATGCCCCCTCATCCATACTGATGCTTTCAAATCCCGCATCAATAATAGATGTATCATCTTCTGCTTCCAGAGTCTCCGCCGCGATTTGCGTGATCTTATTAATATCCAATACAATTTGAAACGCACTCGTTCCAAAGAATCCCTCTTGACCACACATGATATTCGCTGACACACCTCGCATTGTATCTAATTCTGCGTGGCGTGCTGCTTTCAAAAACATCTCAGGCGTCTCTTCAAACGATGCCTTGGCAATAGGACCAATGTCATCATTGTTAATACCGTGACGAAATATGGACACCATACCATCATTACACGTCATCCGATCTACCAAAATACTCAAATGATGATAATTAATATATGTGCTATCAAACTCAATCACTTCTGAGATTTCATTTAAAATAGACTGGCGAGCTGCTTCAATGCCCAAGACTCGATATATTTCTTGAATGTCGTTGGTGTATGAACGGTTCGCATCAATGTAATCCAGACGCAATATATCCATTAAATTGGTGCCGACGGTATCCAAGACCCAAGTCTCTTTCTTCAGATAATTTCCATCGGTCAAAACCACACTATCGATAATCTTGCGCGGAATAACTTTGCTAATATTTTTAACACCACGCAACACCAAATTATCCAACAACTGGTCTTGAAACCCTTTCAACAGATAAATCTCATCTGATTGGTCCAAGGGAGTCTGTTTCGCGGCGGACTTTTTCTTAGAACCCAACACATTATTGAGACGAATACGAAAGACTAAATTATCACTATTGTAATCGGAAAACACACACGACACTTCGTTGTTATACGCGTTTGTAATGGCAAAATGCACATCGTCCATCGTCAAATTACGATCCAGCATTTCTTCAGTGTTTAGTTTCAGACGAATAATCCACTTGGATTTTTGCGAGGTTTCTGTTTCTTCGCCCTCTTTGCCTGAACACTCATCCATCATCGCATCAAATGCCTTGTATTGTTCCATGATAACCGCATCTTCTTCAATCAGGGTATTCATTTGATCGGGGTCAAAACAAATTTGTACCGAGTCCACGATGACGCGCAATTTCGTATGTTCTAACCGATGCATCAACTTGGTAGCATTCGCTTGGTCCGTCTCCTCATTGGGAAAGAGATGAACTGTGCACGACGGATTTTTTGGATTTTCGGATAAAGACAAGATTTCTTCAATGCGCGGCAACCCACGCGTCACATTTGACTTGCTCGCTACACCGGCAAAATGAAACGTGTTTAGGGTCATCTGGGTGGTCGGTTCACCAATCGATTGGGCGGCAATCATTCCCACCATTTCACCCGGCGCGATAATTGCTTTTTTATACGCCCGTACAATTGTATCAATGAGAATGACCAGTGCTGCCCGATTAAATCGCTTGACCATCAGCAAATCCTTGGGATTCATATAATATTTATAGGCAATCTCAAACAAGAGAGTGGGTTTGACATAGGTGATGGCATTTAATCGGAGAAACCCGTCTTCAATCATTTGGAGTGCTTCAAAGGGTGTAATATCTACCATGGAATTCGCGCCAATGTTTTGTTGTCCTTGCACATTATTAATAATATAACTGAATGCAACTGGGATGTGAATGCTTTTCCCATCTTTGCGTCCAAAGACATTATTGTATAATTTTCTGCGCGAGGTAACAATATCATCGACCAGTTTGTGAGTCTTCTCCACCAACTCTGCTTTTTGTTTGTTCATGCGCTTGATGGTGGGTTTAGTATACGATGTATTATAGACTTCATTCTTTAATTCATCGTCGGGCATCTGATAATGCGCGTATATCTCTTCCAACGTCATTAACAGGATGGGTAAGAACTGGTTTTCCACCTTTACTGGATCGAACCCGTCATCCCCATACGCATATTGAATGACCTTATTTTTGTTGTTGCGCACCGTCATATCATACTCGACTTTCAGATCCTCCAGACCTTTAATCAGTCGCCGTTGAATATAACCGGTTTGTGAGGTTTTCACTGCCGTATCAATAATACCGATACGACCACCCATAGCGTGGAAGAACAATTCTTCTGGGGTTAAACCCGAGATGAACGAATTCTCCACAAATCCGCGGGCATTGGGCGAATCGTCGTATTTGGTAAAATGTGGCAACGTGCGGTTTTCAAACCCATAGGGAATACGTTTATTATCGACGTTTTGCTGTCCCAAGCACGAAATCATTTGCGAAATATTTAGATCGCTGCCCTTGGAACCGGCATTGACCATAATCACAAACCGATTGTCTTTGCTCAGACTTTCGCGCCCGATTTTACCGGCGTCGTTCACGGCACGACTGAGAATATTATTGACTTGTGTTTCAAACTCTTCTTCGTCAGTTTTACCGGTTTTATTTTCAAAGATACCGAGATGGGTCTGGTCAATCAACGACTTGACCTCGGTTTTCTTTTTGGTAATGACGTCCGCAATCGCTTTATTGGTTTCAGCATCCGCAATCAAATCACTAATGCCCACGCTATAGGCGCTGGATTTCATGTATTCCGTGATTATATTTTGCAAATTATCGATAAACTCGATGGATGCCATATTGCCAAAATCATTGCAGATGCGTTGAATGAGACCGCTGGAGGATCCACCCAGGACGCCTTTTTCCAGTTGTCCGCGTATATATTCGCCATTTTGGATTTCCAACACCGCATTGGAGGTTTTATAGTCGTCTTTTTCGCCAAAACGTTTGGTTTTGTATTTTAGAGACAGAGGGGGCAGGATTTGCGATAATATGTTAAAACTGGAGAGGGATTTTTTAGTTGATAATTTGGTGATATCCACTCTATCAAACGCCATTAACAAATTCATGGTTTGTCGTGGCGTAAAATTAATATTTTCACGTGTAAAGCGGTAGGATCCAAGTAAAGAGTCTTGGAAAATACCGACAATAGATTGGTTATTGGCAGGACTAATAATTTGCCAAGGCACCGCAGCTAAATTTAATAATTCTGATTCGCTTTCCACATCTTGTGGCATGTGTAAATTCATTTCGTCTCCATCAAACGATAATCCCCAAACTTTCGCAAGGGGGCAGACTGTATCTTAAGCAAACTCGGGTTGATTAGACCTTCATTGTTCACCAACACCCGTTCAGTCGTTGAAGGGCCACCATATCCTATCGGTTAAACTTCCTTTAATAATAAGGAAGTCTTACGGAGTTAGGTAGTCACACTGCGGATTGCCCAATCCCTAACATTGTTACCATTGGGTACGGCTATTAACCGTGTTCCCTTTTACAATTTCTCGTAAAAGGTGGTAGTTAGGGCTCTAAGGGGATTCCCGCTTCAAGGTATTTTGCCAACAACCTTTTCAAAAAGGTTGAACCAAAACCTATCTCATAAATTTACATTTTAATTTATGAATAAATGTTTTGGTTCAACCTTTTTCAAAAGGTTGTTGACTAGGAGGTAACACCCTTTTCAGGCCTCCTGTTGCCGACCTTGATGGTCAATAAATTTGATCAGCATTGTAAGGTTTTGTATCACAAACATTCATGCGAAATGTGTCGCCCACTGGCATCACTTTGACAATATGACACATCATCGACATTCGGTGGAGAGTCGGTTGCCGGTTAAATATAACCGGGTCGCCATCCATCATGTGACGATGAACTGTATCACCAACTTCCAAGCGAATAGATGCGCGGTCCACATACCGCAATGAAATATTATCGCCATTTTTCTTCTCCAGAATCTTGGCACCTGGATGAATATCGGGACCATTCTGCACGAGTTTCTCCAGAAACTTCATATTTCTTTGATTGACAAGAGTAGGTCGGGTAATATTCATCGCAATTTTCATCGGCACACCCAACTGCCTGCCCGATAGATTGGGGTCGGGCGTGATGACAGAACGGGCACTATAATCCACACGTTTGCCTTGTAAATTGCCCCGGACACGCCCATGTTTGCCGTTCAAACGTTCTTTGATGGATTTCAAAGGACGTCCCGACCGCTGAGCAACCGGCACCGCACCCGGTATTTTTTTATCTACCATGGTGGCAACATAATACTGCAACACTGTCGTCCAGTCATTAATCACATTCGCATTTGCGTTCGCCTGTATTTTCT
>Ga0114966_10000971_pt1 | contig 26801 bp, 22 predicted proteins | sample M_130207_XF_Meta_FD_87029 | JGI IMG/M metagenome (GOLD analysis project Ga0114966, IMG submission 87029) | Freshwater microbial communities from Lake Montjoie, Canada to study carbon cycling - M_130207_XF_MetaG | ecosystem: Environmental > Aquatic > Freshwater > Lake | place: Lake Montjoie... | reverse complement strand
CTCCGAATACACATCGAAATCCAGATAAAACGGTTGCTGACAAATCTCGTCTTTGCATTCGTCAAACACCATGACCAAAAACCATTGATGGGCAGGCCAAGGGTCCGACTCTTTCCATACGGTAAGCGCGTCGTTCCACGCGTAAAAATTTTCCACATGGGTCACGTTGAGGCACATACCACACGTAAACGCCTCCATCGAGTCGGCGTCGCGCGAGGGAAGACCGACACCAAACGCGATACGGCCGTCCAGGAACATGGGAACGCTGTCCGAGGTTTCCCGCGACACCGTGTCAAACGACTGCATGCGACAGTACCCTATTTGCCGTGTCATGGAATTGTACGAGGCCTCTTGTTGTTGTTGTGCTCTGACCATTCCAAGGACAAAAGGAGCTATTGTCATAACCCAATGCATTTTTTGTTTTTTTATCAAAAACAAAACATTAAACCAAAAACATTACTATTACGCCTTGTAGATATCGAGGACCTTGCGGACCATGTCGTTACGATACGTCTTTTCGGAAAACAACTGGACAAGACCAAAGCCGTCGCGGTACATGCCGTGGGGGTCGTCGATGTATGTCGATTGGAGACGCAGGATAAAATCCTGAAGGCCATTGTTGGAGATGGCCAAATCGGATTGTTCGAGGTCCCCGTTGATGACGACCTTGGAATTGTTACCCATTCGTGTCAAAAACATCTTCATCTGTTGCGGGGTCGTGTTTTGCGCCTCGTCCAAAATGATAAACGCATCCTTGAACGTCCGGCCTCGCATGTATCCCAAGGGACTAATCTCAATCTTGTTCTCCTGTACAAGTCTTTTGACTTCGGTGGTCTCCATGAATTCCTTCATATGGTCAAAAATGGGCATCGTCCACGGGAGCATCTTTTCGTTCATATCCCCAGGCAAGAAACCGAGCTCCTCGTTCTCTACAAACACCAGGGGGCGCGTGATGACAATCTTGTTTTTTTTCTTGTGACGTAACTGGGAGACCGCTTCCTGGCACGACAGAAACGTCTTGCCGGTTCCGGCCGCACCGGTCACGCACACAATCTTGGTGCTGTCGGACTGAAGAAGAGTGTCCAACTTTTGTTGACGGGTGTCTAAAGGCTGGAACTTGTGCTGGTACGCAAACACTACGGAAAAAAAGAAGGCGAACGCTCCATACGATAAAATGCTGATTCTTGACATGGTTTTGGTTGTAGAGATCTTTGAAAAAGAAACGAATCATTTTTTTTTGAGAGGTATTATAGAGGGAACTATGAAAGAATTTTTAATCGACTGTATCGATTATCGATTTCCAAATCTGATTGTAGAATTTTTGAACTCTATCAACTTTTCGTATACATATTACCAAGGAACGGTCGCAGGTGCTAGTTTACCCATCACGTACAACGAGTATTGCAAGACGTACCCAGGAAGCGGGTGCACTTGTGCTTTCAAGGATACGAATTGCACGTTGAAAAAAGGCATTCTCACAAACTTTGAGATTAGTACAAAAGTAGCCGACATTGAGGAATTTATTATTATCAATCATCAGGATTGTGGCGCGTTCAAAGTCTTCTTGTCAAAAAGTGGCTACCCCTTGACGCTTGGGGCCAATAATCCAAAGGAAATCGAGGTGTTAACCCAATCGATGTTACTGACAAAAACCTATCTCCAGAAAAAATATCCTTCTATTCCAGCCTATTTGTTGTATATTATAGACATCAATGGGTGGGTGGCACAATATAACGAGGCAGAAAGCGTTTGGTGTGTTATTTATAAAAACGACAATAACGACCCTCGTGGTTTGTGGTACAATTACAGTCTGTGTGTTACATCTTTTTAGTTCGAAAGAAAGATTTGATTTCTTCCCTGCAAAACTCAATGATAGAGTGGGAATGGGGTCGTCGTACTGCACGTCCATGTCATTTTCTTTTCTCTTTTTGGGAAAAATAAATATTTATTCAGGTGCATAGATGAAAATAGTGTTCACGCTTTAAAGAACTAAAAACCATGGAATAATACACAATGAAAACGATTTCCTTCTCTACCGTCAATACAGCCCGTATCTTTCATGTCTTGCAAAAACAAGAAAAAGAGTATTTCCCAGAATGGAAGAGTGTTGAATACATAAACAAAACGGTATATCCACAATACGTGAAAACGATACGTCGCATTACCTTGAAGAACATCTTGCCAAAATTTTTGTCTCTTCTTCCTTTTTCAACAATTCATCGAATCAGTACCTATACGGATACTTCACACTGGTATGCTTTTAACCATTCCTATCATTTCAACATTACCTGTCCGGACTGGTATGGTATGAAAGGAAACGTACTCTTTCATTCTCCTGTAAAAAACCAGGTTACCGTCACGATGGATTTTGATATTTTATCGGATTCCGTTATTTTCCAACAAAAAGAGTGGTTGGTGAATACCATGACCCCCATCGTGTTGAACAGATATATTCGAATTATTCGACGTATCGATTCCAGTCTTTCACAAACGCGTAATGATGACCAATCATCCACATCCGCATCTCCTCTTCCGTGTTTGGAACTATATCCCCTATAATGTAAAAAATGACGTCACCCTACCGAATACGCAGAGAATAAAATACAAACCATGAAACTTGTCATTGTCGAATCGCCCTCGAAATGCAAAAAAATCGAGAGTTTGTTGGGCAAAAAAGAATTCAGGTGTGTGGCGAGCGTGGGCCACATCTGCGAGATTGCCAACGGGTTAAAAGGTATTGACAAGGACACGTTTCTTCCTTCGTACGCCATAAAAAAAGGAAAGGGTGGGGTCGTCAAGAAGCTCGTCAAGGAATGTAAAGAGGCTGAAACCGTGTATCTGGCGACGGACCCGGACAGGGAGGGGGAGGCCATCGCTTACCACTTGTGTCTGTTCCTGAAATTATCTGTGGTGAACACCCCGCGCGTCCGCTTTCATGAACTGACGGGAGAGGCGGTCCGCAAGGCGTTTGCCGAGCCGTCTTTCGTGGATATGAACCTTGTCAGGGCACAGCAGGCCCGTCAGGTGCTGGACCTGTACGTGGGCTACAAGTTGAGCCCGTTTTTGTGGAAAGCCGTGGGTCCCCGGTTGTCCGCGGGACGGTGCCAGACACCGGCCCTCCGTATGCTTTTTGATAGGGAACAACGTGTGAAAGACCCCAAACACCTTCCCTCCACCCTTGTCATGACTGCGGATTTTCATCCCGGTCTCCAAAAGAGCGTGTTGCTGGACCCTCCCAAGGAATGGGAACGTTTCGAGGAGATTATTGAGACCATGAAGATGCATCCAGTCTTTGTCATCGCGGACACCAAGTCGACAAACCGTTTACAGAACCCTCCTCCACCCTTTATCACCTCTTCTGTCCAACAGGACTGTCACAGCACCTTTCACTACTCGCCACAGCATACCATGGCCATCCTCCAATCGCTCTACGAAAAGGGGAAAATTACGTACATGCGGACCGACAGCCCGGCACTTTCGGAAAACTGCATAGAAGAATGCCAAGCCCAGATTCATAAAAAATACGGTCCGGATTATTTTGAGAAGCGTGTTTATGTTTCCACCTCCAGCACTTCCCAGGAAGCCCATGAGGCCATCCGTCCGACGCACATGGCCCTGGAGATGGTGGGACAATCCTTTTCTGAACACGAACAAAAGGTGTATCGCCGGGTCTGGCAACGGACGATGGCGTCCCAGATGGTGGCGTACCGCTTCACCGAAACTGTTGTTCTAATACAATGTGAAAACACTTCCACTACCTTCCAAAACACCCGACACGTACCGCGTCACCAGGGTTGGAAGTCGGTGTATTTTATCACAACAACTTCCCAAGACAGTGAAGAGGTGCCAAAACCACCACCCCCACTGCAAAGCAGGGTGGAGTGGCAACAGGGAGAGGTGGTCCAAGAGTTTCAAAAGGGGAAGGGACGGCATTCCGAGGCCACGCTCATCAAAGAACTGGAGAAGCACGGCATCGGGAGACCGTCCACATTTGCGTCGTTATGTTCGAAAATCGTGGAACGAAGGTACGCGTCCCTCTCCAACGTCAAGGGTATCACGGTCCCCGTGTTTCGGGCTTTTGTGGACCGTGATTTTAAAATCAACATCACCAAGGACAAAGTCACGTTGGGAAACGATCATGGTAAATTCGTGGTGACCCCGACGGGCCAGCAGGTTCTTTTGTGTTTATCCCAAAGATTCCCATGGGTCCTCGACTATTCCTTTACGCAAAAAATGGAGTCGGACCTCGAGACCATCGTGGTGGATAAGAAAAAGTACAAAAATGTTTTGGGGTCGTACGTGTCAAAAATCGAGGACAGCCTTCAAAGCCTTTAAGTTAATAAAACAATTCAATGATTTCTATTGTTTTTTCCGAGATATTCTGGACCCAGTACTGGATTTGTCGTACCAAGGTATCCAACCGTTCTGCCCATTCGGCTTGTTTGGTTTTCAGGATGGTGAGAACGCCCTGTTTATTCAATTTCCAGCACGATTTTATTGCCTTTCCATCGACATTCGTATACTCGTCCGGGTTGAAACGGAGAAAAACAATCGGTCGATGCTGGAGGTCCCGGGAGAGTTCCATGAGTCGCTTATGCTCGCAACTGCAGTCGTACTCGGTGTGCTTGTTTTCATCAATCTCGACAATCAGGACATGCGAACCCATATCCAACAGTAAATCGGGACGGCGTCGTGAACACCCATCTTGGACCCTCTTATCCGCGACCCACGTAAAGTCTGGGAATGTTTCCAAGATATAGTCCACCACATTTTTTTCCTTGGTTTTGTAATTCCTGGAGACCTGGATGTCGGGACAGAGCTGGATGCAACAGGTTAAACAGTACCCGTTGTATTTTGGAATGCCCGTGACACTGCACCACGAAGATTTACATAATGCAGAACCCCCGCATTCTTTGCAATAACGTTTGAATTTCCCGTGTTGGCAAAATTCAGCACCACCACATTCTTTGCATCTTGATTTGAATTTTCCGTGTTTGCATATGGAGGATCCATCACATTCTTTGCATCTTGATTTTCGTCTTCCATGTTGGCATATTTGAGACCCTCCGCATTCTTTGCATCGAGATTTTATTCTGTTGTGTTGGCATATTTGAGACCCACCGCATTCTTTGCATGTTGATTTTATTCTGTCATGTTGGCAAAATTCAGCACCACCACATTCTTTGCATCTTGATTTGAATTTTCCGTGTTTGCATATGGAGGCACCCCCGCATTCTTTGCATGTTGATTTTTGTCTGCCGTGTTCACATATCGAGGACCCACCGCATTCTTTGCATTTAGATTTTATCCTGTTGTGTTCGCATATTTGAGACCCACCGCATTCTTTGCATGTTGATTTTTGTCTACCGTGTTGGCATATGGATGACCCACCGCATTCTTTGCAATGAGATTTTCGTCTGTTGTGTAGGCATATTGAAGCCCCACCGCATTCTTTACAATAACATTTTTTTCTGCCGTGTTTGCATATGGAGGCACCTCCACATTCTTTGCATTGAGATTTTATCCTGTTGTGTTGGCATATGGAAGCCCCTCCGCATTCTTTACAATAACATTTTTTTCTGCCGTGTTGGCATTTATAACCCCTCTTTCCAAGGACTACACTTTCCATTTTTTAAAAACACCCTCGCGTCTTTAAAAAACTATAAATTTCAGAATTGAATTTTTTTTCACCCCTACAATAAAATAAATGCAAGTTTCGTTGTGGGTTTTTTATCTCTTGTTACTTTTCCTGGTGGTTCTTGTGGTGGTCCCCATCATCCTCTCTATCAAGAACAAACAAAAAGAGGGATGGGTGGACTATGTGGATACCATGTACCGAAAATATCTGGACCGGCCCGTGGACATTGTGTTCGAACACTTTTACAAGGACAAGGACATCTCTTTTATCAAGCAGGACCTCCGCCACTACCTTTACCACGTCAAGAGCGGTAAACAATACATGCAAACCAAGACGGTGGCAGTGGCGGGATTGCTACGGAACTGTCGCGAAAATATCCCTCGCCTGAAACAATTCTACCTCCAGCTCTCCCTTCATTGCAAAAAGACGTATTTCATTATCGTGGAGAACGATTCGACGGACGGGACGCGCGAGGAACTGTTGGAGTGGCACCGACAAGACCCCTCCGTCACCGTCCTCTGCGCTTCGAATTCTAGGGATAGCATCAACCAGAAGGAGTGTCCTCCTGACAAAGACGTGGCCAAGGAATATTCCAAATCGCCATCCCATGCGCGCATCCAGAAGATGGCGTTTTTGAGGAACGTGTACCTCCGCCACCTACAAAACATGCAAAAGAGGGGCAACGCCATTGACCACGTGCTTATCATGGACCTCGACCTCCAGGGAGAATTCTTCATGGACGGTTTGTGGGATACGATGGCGCACATGGAGGAAGACCCTCGTATCGATGCCATTGCGTGCAACGGGATGATGATGGCAGCCTGTTCCATCAGCGCCACCAATCTGACGTATTACGACTCGTTTGCCTACGTCCAGCCCGACGAGCCGGGGGAGTGGAACACGCTCTTTGACAAGCGGTCGCACGACGACGACGTCATTCGCTACACGTCGAAAAAATATCTAGAGGGAACTATGGACCTAGACCCGGTGACCTCGGCGTTTGGAGGCGCATGCCTGTACCGCGCCTCTTCCCTGCAAAATATCCAGTATTCATCTTCAAAGGACCGTTACGTGTGCGAACATACGCGTCTCCACCAGCATGTCAAGAAAATGTTTGTGAACCCGCGCATGCTTTTTATCATTGAAAAGAACTTGCGCTAGGAAAGCTAGGAAAGCTAGGAAAGATAAAATCCAGGGGTGGGCATGTTCCATGTCGGGATATATTTTTGGTTCCCCTCACGGCTGTACAACATGTCGGCGCGGTAGCCCGGAAATCGAAAGATGAGTTGAGGAGGCTCCAGAAGCAGAACACCGTTGTCATTGGATGACGATTGGAGGGCCCATGCCTTTTTTCTCTCTTCCGCTTTAATGAATCGCGTGCAATTATACACCTCTTGGTGAGTGAGGCGTTTGTACCACACGTCCGTGACAAGCGTCGGCCCCGTGGCCAAAAAGATGTTGTCTTCCCCGTTCTCGATGCGACGTAGCATCTCGTGGATAATATCCAGCATCACGGGTTGTCTTGGGGCGACCATGAAACACCACTGGATGACACTAAAGGCCCCGTCGTGAAAGAAAACAAACGACGGGTCCCGATGAGTCTCCAAAAAAGAGGCGAGATGGAGGTCCAGACCACCGTCGAGATCGAGATAGATGCCCCCGTAGACGTACAACGCGACGTACCTTAAAAAGTCACCTTTGGCGGCGCCAAGGGCAAGGCGTCGATAGGCATGAAGCACCGACGCATCGAAATGTTTTTCAATAAGTTCGACCCCGATGTCGTCGGTAACCAGGCGGTAGGAGCACTCGGGATTCTTTTCGAGGATACGGTGTACATTTTCCTGAATCGCGGGGTGGATATTATCGGAATGGTAGGTTTGTATGATTTCCAGTGGAATGTGGAAACGATTGTTGCGTTTCGGAGTTTCCATTGTTGTCTTTTTTTTGTTGTGGAGGCTCCTTTTTTTTAAGTTTGAAAAAAAGTGTCCAATGGTATGGAAAAAACAAAAATTGATTTTTCGCGGAAAGGTTTCCTTTTTTCACCAAAGAAAAAGAAACATGATTTCTTGTCACGTGTGTTGCGATGTTGTAGCCACTACAGAAAGTATATCATGCCCTCAATGCAACCAGGATGCTTGTTTACCCTGCTATGAGCAATGGGTTCTTTCTCGCCCGGAACACGATGCGACATGCGTCTACTGTCGCCAACCCCTTCCCATGGACCTTCTTTACGGTGTCTTTGGTCGTGAAGAAAAATTTACAGAGTGGAGGGGACATTTTTTGCTGGAGAGAGAGAAACAGCTCTTTGTCCAGGACATTCCTGCCGTGAGCGAGGAGATGGAACGAAAACGCCAACTGCAATATTTAAAGGGCCTGTACAAGAAGAAAAAGAGTGTGACGCGCGGAAAGGCCAAACATCTCAAAAAAGTCGACCCCACGCTGTTGCAGGAGATTGAGGAATTACGAAAGACGCTTTTCATAAGTCGTCAACACCCAAGAAACAATACGGGCAAAACGTCGGCCCTCATGCCCTGCGGTTCCCCACAGTGCAGGGGATTTGTCATGCTCCCCTCCCACGAGTGCGGGCTCTGTCGAATTCGCGTGTGCAGGGACTGTTTTGTTCCTTTACCCCACCATGACAGTGGTGACGGTACCGAAAGCGATAGCGAAAGCAACAAGGAAGAGGACCATGAATGTAAAGAGGAGGACCGTGCGACCGCTCGACTCCTCAAGAGGGATACCAAGCCGTGTCCTCGGTGCGCCGTGCGCATCCACAAGGTGAGTGGGTGCGACCAGATGTGGTGCGTGCACTGCCACTGTACGTTCTCGTGGGAAACGCTCCAGGTCCAGTCGGTGTCGGACCCTGTACACAATCCCCATTATTTTGAATGGCTGTTTGAACAACGCAATACTATGAACAACAATCACCATCCTCCAGAAGGTGTGGACATTCCCTGGTACGACCTCCTTCGGGCCATCCAGCAAAGCCCTCGGTTTACCACCGAGACTGCAACACAGGATAAATACTACCGGTTTCTTTTTCGGGCGGTACGGACACTCCATCATTTGCGCCATGTCGTCGTCACCCAGCACTACACGGTGCCCCAACAAGAACAGCACGAGGAAAATCGGGCGCTCCGACACGCCTTTCTCAAGGGTGAGTGTACCGAGGCGGTCATGGAACGGCTTTTATGGAAACGGGAAAAGAAGCTGTTGAAAAAACAGGCGTGTCGTCGCATGTGGATAGAGTTTTGTGACGTCATGGAACATCGTTTATGGCAGTACGTCATGTCCGGCGACGGGTGGGATTCCTTTGGGAACGTGGTGGAGGAGTTGCGAGAACGTGTAGAAAAGGCGGAGGCCGAGATGGAAAGTATTCTTCAAAAATACGGGGGCACCGTCCACGGCCGTTCTCATCTCGAAGAATTGGTGTTTGTTTAGTTATTTAGGAAGAGGGGTAGGTGGCCGACTTGTCCCCAATCGCGTAAATGTTGTCGGGGACAGCGGTGTAGGGTGCCACGTACACCACGGGGGCGTCGGGCTCGTCACGGAATTCAAAGATGACGTCCTTGAACGTCTCCATCCATTTGATGATGATCCAGTAGTTGAAGGCTTCGCTCGGGCACCTCCGGAACCCCAGACCGAACGGGCAGTACTTGGGTCCGGGGCCGTCAGGGGGTGAAGCGTACACGGGGAAGAGCTTCGGATTGCATTTTTGTAGCACGGTTTCATTATCCACGTCGCTAATCTCGAAATAGGCATTGACGTCGTTGGTATCTAGGAAAGGACAACGTGCCTCGTCGAGTGTCGTCTCGAAACCGACGTAATTCGTCTCTGGTTTGAACTCGTTGTAGGTCGGGTCGTTGGTGGCCATGAGCCACTGGTGAACATGCGAATTGAGGGCGTCGTTGGTGTTGGGGTCGGTCGACTGGACAGAAGAATCGGACGCCGCGTTGGGAACGAGGAGACGAAAGATTTCACGCACGACGTTGAGCTTGAGCTCGTCGGTCGTCGCTTCGCTAAACTTGTCAAAAAAGTTGTAATGAATGGTCTCGTACTGTAGTTTCACCGAACCGTCGGGTTGAGGCTGGGGGATGGGGACCGGCGTTCCGGTGCCGTACTGGTCGAGGATGACCTTGTAAAAAAGGTTGATAAACTGGTTAAACGCGATGATATTGTGGACGGCCTCGAATAATAAAGAGGAGGACGGGAAGCCGGCGATAAACCACCAGTAAAGAATCGTCGACTGGTCCTCGGTGGAAATGATTTCCGTCAGGCGTTTTTGGAAATACTGCTCGACAAAAGGCACCGCCGTGTATCCCTTCATCATGAGGTCGAGCGACAAGGGGTTGACCGAAGTCTGTCCAATGAGAACCGTGAACTGGTTGAAATAGTCGATGACCTCTCGTGGATAATCGTCATAACCGACATGCATGGCCAGGAAGAAACGGATGAGCCGGTCTTTCGTTTGACCGAGCACGCGCTGGTCCTTGAAAATAGTCACGCTCGCATAGATCTCGTACAGGAAGGAATTTACTTTTTCCTCGTAAAAGGAGAACTTGTCTTCGGTGATGGCCAGCATGTAGATTTTCTTGCGGTAATTGTCTACACCTCTCTGGTCCATATTGACGGTAAACAAGGACAGCTTGGGATTAAACCCCGTGTCCGTGAACGGGTCGACACCCCTATAGAAATAGATGGAGTACTGGAAGCTGTCCGTCTTTAAATAAATGTCCTTATTGATGGGTTCAAGGGGTGGCACCGGGGGTAGCGGAGACGGCGGAGGAGAGAGGAACGTGGGTTCCTTGATGATGTCTTCGGTGTTCTCGGTTTGGCTGGGAAGCCATGGCAAAATGCTGTCGGACCATCCGTAGTATACGAGGTTGGGAGGGTTGGTGGGCGGGTACTGTTCATTCGTCGGAAAGTTTTCAACGGGAAAGAGGGGGATGAATCGGAGCGTTCGTTCCGTATCGTATTGGACGCAACGGAGGGCGAGGTTTCCGGCGGGGTCCACAGAAATCGGTCCGGACACGGAAATTTTTGTATCGTTGTCGATTTTGGTGGTGATGATGACCACCCTCGAATTTTTGCGGAGGAAGCCCCTGAAGAACAATGGACCGCACACGTTCGTGGTCGAAGTCGGAGTACCACAGGAAAGCATAGGGGATACGGTTTTATCACAGGGGACGGTCAAGCTGACACTGCTCGTGGGTCCCAGGGGTCTTCCGAGGGTTTCGTCCCACAGCGTAAATGTTACGGAATACGTTTTTTGGGAGGGCTGGGCGACCGCTGTAAAATCAAAAATGTAGAAACCATCCTCCACGACCAAGAGAAAAGCACCATTTTGTTGGGAGACGATGCGTGGTGGAGGTCCCGGAGTTAAGGGTTTGCAAAGAGCTGTAGAAGGGTAAATGAAAACTACTCTGTTTGTATACTCCTGTACTGGAGTGGGATAGGGTTGGGTTCCTTTGGAAACAAGATTCCCAAGAAATTCCACGGGCATCCTCATTATTGTTTTCTTTGTTTATTATTTACTGTACGCCAAGAAATGAATTTTTTCAAATAATTTAAATCGTAATTTTCCATCCTGATCCTGTATAATACAATGATATCGTGACATTTTTACTAACGGTATAATAATATTTATTTCCTGAAATGTCGTAGACGGTGACGAATACGGGGGAAGAGACGTCCGACTGTACATAAAACGTTTCACCTGCGGTGATATTGCCTACGACGATGTACACCAGGTCTTGTGTTTCACCTGAATTATATTTAGTCGAGAAAGAAAACGTGCCCGAAGCGTCGGTGCTATTCACCGTCACAAAGGTCGTATTTTGCCCATTATAGAACGTGTAATATCCCGCGTTTGTATTAGAGGGAGGAGACGTATAATCGTAATAGAAGGGCCAGTTAAGGGTGTATTTCATGAAATAGATCAAACTTATCGTATTCGCGGTGGATCCCGTGTATTCGACGCCATAAATGAAATTATTGGAGTAATAAAGGATACTTCCGTCGGTACCGGAATCAAATTGAACGTCGACGATATCTCCCTCGGAAATCGAGGTCCATAAAAAAGAAAGTGGTGAAGATACCGTGAGCACATCGGGGTAGCCCGAGGTGTCCGTGTAGGTGTACCCTGTACCACTGGAAGAGGTACCATACACCAAATTGACCGTAGACGAAGAAGTGGTATCATTGATGTTGGTTGTAAAATAATACGGTAATGGGTCTACACTTCCGTAGCAGTTCAAGATGGTTTTGGGAACCTTCAAATATCAACATTTTTTTTTCAAAGAAAAAAAAAATTCAAGGTTGTGTTCGTTGTGGCTAGAATACATTGGCCCCTATACCACCGTCGTTGGAAGATTCATACGTGTCGTAAAACACGCGAATCTCTTCGGCATCCATGGTCCTCTTTTCCACGAGCTGGTGCGCCATGGCTTCGATGAACCCCTTGTTCTTCTCCATGTACACCTGGGTGGCCTTGTACGCTTTCAAGATTAAGAAATGAATCTGTTCATCGATCCGTTTCTTGTACGTCTCGCTGAAATACGGGTAGATGATATCGGTCCCCATGCCGTACTCCATCACCATTTTCTTGGCCATGGAAAAGGCGCTTTCGAGGTCCGAGAGCGCACCCGACGAGATGGAGTTTCCATAAAACACTTCCTCGGCCACGCGTCCTCCCAGCAACACCTTGAGCTTGTCCTCGAAATATTCACGGACAAACATACCCTCGTCTTCGACATCCGCCTCAAAGATGGTGTACCCCAGGGAATTCTGCGGGTTCATCGAATCGATGGTGACCTTCCATGGCTTTTCATAATAAAGGGATTGGACGGCCATGACCAGATGCCCAATCTCGTGGACGGCGATACGTTCCAGTGTCTTGGCGGAGATATTGCGTTTGTTCCCGCTCGTTTGTCCCACCAACAGTTTTTCCTTCATCACGTCCAGAACGGTGGCGCTGACGGGAAGCGACCGATTCCTTATAGAAAAAAGGACCGCCTCATTCAAGAGGTTCTCAATCTGGGCACCGTTGAAACCATTCGTGAGTTTGACGAGATAGTCGTTGCTGACATTCAACGGCTTTTGGTGCCGGTGGATCTTGAGGATCTCCCCGCGGGTCTCGGCGTCCGGATTGGGGACGTGGATAATCTTGTCGATACGACCGGGGCGCACCAATGCCTTGTCCAAGATATCAATGCGGTTCGTGGCGCCCATCACCAAAAGTTCTCCCGTCGAAGAAAACCCGTCCATGTTCACAAGCAACTGGTTGAGCGTCTGGTCGCGCTCGGCCCCCGCGCCTTCGCCGTCATTGGTCCGCGTGCGTCCCAGGGCATCGATCTCGTCGATAAAAATGATGCACGGTTTATTATCCTCGGCAAACTTGAAGAGCTCGCGGATGCGCGAGGCACCGACACCCACATATTTTTCATTGAATTCGGCGCCCGAGCACGACACGAAATTCATCCCGGCCTCTCCCGCCAGGCACTTGGCGAGGAGCGTCTTGCCATTCCCGGTGGGTCCTTCGAGGAGGACACCACGGGGGATGCGGACGCCGTAGGGAGTATAATTACCGGGATGGAAGATGAAATCCAGGACCTGGCTCATCTCGTTCTTCACCTCGTGGTAACCTCCCACCCGGGTAAAGTTGTACTCCCCCTTGACGTTTTCGAGATGAAACGTGCCACTCTCGGACGATGTCTGGGCGCTGGAACGCACCGCCCGACGCGGGGACGTCAGGGAAGTCGAAATGTTCTGGAGGAAAAGTCCAATGGGAATGACAATACCCTCTCCCTCTTCGTCTTCTTCCTTGCTGCTACCGTCCTTGTTCTTTTGACGGGAAAGGTCCTTGGCTCGCCGTCTCCTCTGCTGGTGATGGTCGCGACGACGAAAGGTACTTTTTCCTTTGCGTTCCATGTCCTGGAGGTAGGTGCCATTGTTGTTATTCTGATGGGCCGCCGATGCGGGAGACCAAAAGATGTCCCTGGCATCACTCGACGGTTGTAAACGTCGGAGAAGACGGGGAGGAATAGGCATGGGTGCAAGGGACCGGGGGTGGGGTTGGGGGACGAAACTTTTTGTCGAGGAGAGAAAAAATAAGAGAAAATAGTTCAAGACGTGGTTTTTCATTTTTGTTAATTAAAAAAAAAAAGATTTTTAAAAAAAAACATTACCAAATTATTATGGAACTTGCCGATTTTATTCCCGACTATCCGGAAGTTGTTGCGGAGAATTTTTACAACGACATTTACCGTAAAAAGGAGTTCTACGACCTGGCTGCCAAGGAGACTCCCATCAAACGGGACGACCGTCCTTTCTTTGACCACCAGGATATTATCGCGCGTTTCATTTCCCACTGGACGTTGTACACGTCGTTGTTTCTGATCCACGATACGGGAACGGGGAAGAGTGGGTCCGCCACGGCCGTTTTTGATGGTTTGGTGCAGTACCGTCCCAACCTCAAGACGCTTTACTTGTCGAACAACGACACCCTCCTGGAAAATTTCAGGACGGAGATTCTTCGGAGGAGTCCCTTCCTCCAGCAGAAATGGAGAATCATGACGGAAAAAGTCGAGATTGACGCCGACAATTTTGTTCTGTACCGGAACCGTGTGCTTCGGGAGGCGAATATTCACTTTTATACCTATTCACGATTTGGGTCGCTCCTCGCCAAGGGTCGTACCCAATACATCACCATGTACCAGAACAGCCTCATGATTCTGGACGAAGTCCATCACCTCATCATTCATGAGCTCGAGATGACCAAGACGGACGATACGGCCTACCACGAGATCCACGCGTTCCTCCACGCCGTTCGGAATAAAAAGTTGCTCGTCATGACGGCGACGGCCATGCGCAACTCTCCCCGAGAAATCGCCCCTCTCCTCAATCTTTTATTGCCCCTGGACCAGCAACTTCCCATCAGCGAGGCCTTTGAGACGCAGTACTTTACACGGAATACAGCCTCGATACTTCCTGTCCTGGAGTGGAAACCGACCATGGAGACCCGGTTCAAAAAGATCGTCCAGGGGTACGTCTCTGTCGTGAAAAAAAGGGTCGACGTCAAGGTACGCTACCGGGGTATTGTGTACGCGCCCATGAAGCATTTTCCCCTTTCGGCGCATGTCATGTCCCCCCATCAAACACAGGGGTACGACAAGGCCCTCGAAAAAGACACCGAATTATTGGTGGGAAAAAAAAAGGTCGAGGCGTCGTTTTACAGCAATTCGGTCCAGGCGAGTCTTATGGTGTTTCCCGACGGTGGGTATGGTATCAAGAATACCCAAAAGTATTTCAGCGGGGGTGGATTCACTCCTCTCTTCTACAAGGAATCTGGCCTCAAGCGGGGCGCCTCCTCACCGGCCGAAATGAATTCGAATCTTGCTCTCCTCCAGAACTTTAGCACGACGTACGCGCAAATTATCCGCGAGATTCTCCTCCATCCCGACAGGCTTTTCTACATTTATTGCGACAAGATCAACGGGAGCGGGATATGGACCTGCGTCCTTCTTTTGCTCCAGTGCTTCCGATTTTCCCTCGTCAAGAGCACGCGCCAATTCGATTGGAAAAAGCCCATGCGCCGGTGTATTTTTCTCAACGATACGGGCACGGGAACGACCAAGACCGATATCCCCAAACTCATCGCAACGTTCAACGACCGACGGAACCGATTCGGAGATTATATCCAGGTCATTTTCGGCACGGACAAGACACGTGAGGGCATCACCCTCAAGAACATCGGTTCTATCCACGTGGTGTCGCCGGACTGGAACTTTGGAAAGATTTACCAGGCGATTGGTCGTGGGATACGTCTTTTGAGTCACGAGGCGCTCGGCAAAGACGCCGAGGTGGACGTCTTTTTCCACTGTGCGGTGCCCTCCAACGAGAATATGACGAGTACCCTTGATTTTCTCGCCGAGGTGGAAGACGCTGACGAAAGCGCTAACGACAGCGCTCAAGGCAGCGCTCAAGGCAGTGAGGAGGTGAAAGAAGAAGAGCAAGAAGAGCAGGTGGTCGTACAGGCGATGGTTTCCGAAAAAGGTACCATGGTAGAGGAAGAAGAGGGTTCGGACGACTGGCTGGACGACGTCGATAATGATGAGGAGCAAGGTGGGCGCATCGACGAGGCACCTCCTCTTGCCCCTATTACCCAAAAACAGCTCGGTCACTCCATCGATTATTACAAATATATTCGTTCTGAACTCCGTGACTACAACGTCAAGCTCGTGGAGTACGCGCTCCTCACCAGTGCGATGGACTGCCAGCTCAACTATGCCAACAATTACGACGCCCTGGGAGTCGACGGGAGCTCCGCATGCATGTACCGGGCTTGTCGTTATGCGTGCGAAGGCATCACCGAAGTGGTGCCCGCATCGCTGGACACGTCCACGTTCAATCTATTCTATGTCAAGGACTCTGTGCAACGCGTCATGAACATGGTCAAGGAAGTGTTTTCTACGCGCTATTCAGCGTCCCTACAGGACGTCCTCGACCGGGGGTCCCTCCAACAGTTTACCCCGCAACAGGTCGTCGAGACGCTCAACCTGATGATCGGCGGTCCAGTACCTCTGGAGAGCCGGGATGGGCGCCAGCTGTACATGACGAGGAACGGCGACACGTTGTTCCTCGTCGAGGACCGAAATATTTTGACATGGGTCCATAACAAAAACTGGCTCTCCTCGTACGCCAAAACACCGTGCTTTCAAACGTTTGCCACCTTTTCCGAACTGACCAAAACCATGACCAACTACGCACCGTTCTTGTCCGACTTTTTGGAGACGGTGGTCCGACAGCGCAACCCCGAGGGTATCCGTTTGTACGGCCTCCTTTCCACAACCGTGCAAGAACAGGTCGTCAAGGTCGTGCTGGACGCGCTCAATCACAACGTGAAGAACGAATGGATAGAATGGGCAAAAGTCCACCTCTTCAAGAAGGATATTGTACAGCGACCACCCCACGGGTGGGTGTACCTCCTCGACAAATCACCGGCAATCGTGGTCGATGGAGAATTTGTCTTTTTGGAGACTCCAGAAGATGAACACGAGGCACCGACGGAAGCACAACAGGCAGAAGAGGAAGACTCGACCACCGAAAACCACCAGGACCCGGCGTTTGTGTTACGCTACATTACCAACAATCCCTTCAAGAGGTACGCGTACGTCAAGGACGGGACGTTCAAGATCCGTGACGTGCGCAAGGACGAAACGCTCATCAAGGACCTCAAGAGCAAAACCACAGGCATGAGTTGTATTTCATTCCGTTCCTCGGAGCTTTTGCACATGATGTGGATCCTGGGTGGACGTTTTCCGGTGGAAGTACCACCGGCTACCAGCCCGAAAAAGCTTGTCAAGGCCTACCAGGAGCTGTCCACGGCGTCACCCATCGAACTCGAACAATATTTCGAAAAAAATACGAAAAACGAGACGACCAAGAAAACATGGGAAGAATTTTCAAACGCGACCCCGGTTCCCCCATCCGATCGCGACGCGAGGACACGATTTTTCCTCTATTTCCTGTTGGTGAAACGAAACGATTTGTGCCCCCTCCTCCACGCACTCTTTGAGGAAAAAGGCTTGTTGACGAAACCTCCCCGGAATTGAATTAACTTTTTCTCCACCCCCCATGATGACAACAAATGTTCAATAGTAGTAATTTATATAACGTGTATATAAATTGGTTTGCTTCGAGTGGTTTCGATCCACCGTCCTTTGGGTTATGGGCCCAACGCGCTTCCCCTGCGCCACGAAGCAGTTCTTTTCTATACTTTTTTTATATTCTTAAATCATTTTTTTTTTTACACGAGGCGACGCCGTTTCTGCACAACGACCGCCCACACCACCACGGCAAACCCCGCGACCACTGATGTGGTTCGTAGAGTGGGGCCATACGTCGAAAGATTCCACATTCCATGGCGTAGCTTGTGAAGAATCATGGGGACCACCCGACGACGACCCGCTTTGACTTTTTTTGAGGAAAAGGAATGCCATTCGAGCGCGCCCACGCGCGCATCCGACTGATGAAAAAAAAGCTCGGTTTCCATCGCGCCTTGGATAATAAGGGGTAAGACCACGTTTTCTTGTGGACGGAGTACGCTCTTCCACGAATACGGTATATGATGTAAACGGACAACCAGCTGTGGCCTCGTGCTGTCCTCAAAGATATGGACATTCTTGGTAAAAAAACCGTCCATGCACAGGAATCCACGGTATGGATAAAAGAGCTGGGACGAGACAAAGTACGGTACCGAGCAGGAGGCCATACACGCCTCGACCAAATCATGGTTGTTGTCAAACGAAGATACCACCATGGGTTTCAAATGGGGAAGAAAGCCCCCCAAAAATTCGAGACGGCTGATGACAATGTGGACGCGTCCCGTGCATTGTTCGTAGGCATTGGGGGGCAAGATGCTTATAAAATAGTCGCGAATCTTGGGAAAAAAATCAGGCGTTCCCTGCAAATTGTCGTACAATGCAATCATGTGGTCCCCGAGGTTGCACACCATGGCCACAGACGCCAGTGCTCCTACGCTGGTTCCGGCGTAGCGGACTACTTTCAGTAGCTTTCCTTCTTGTTGCAATTTACGGAGAACCCTGTCGACCCCCACAAGGTAGTATCCCAAGAATCCACCACCACTCATCACGAGGTCCATTTCCGGGGGCACGTTCTCCGTCATTCGCAATAAATCGACAGAAGATAATTGGTTCCATAACCGGTCACGGAGCATTCTTTCTATTTTCTTTTATTTTTTTTTTTGTAGAGGAATAAAAAATATGGACCGTGCAACAGCTTAAAAATCATCCTCGTCGAGACCGCCCATGTCAAACAGCTTGTCGTCGCTCGACACCTTATTCGTCAACGAATACTCGCTTACACGCTGTTCAAAGAAATTCGTCTTGCCGTCCAACGAAATCTTTTCCATAAACGAGAACGGGTTTTCCACCAAAAATATCTTGGGATACCCAAACTGGGTAAGGAGCCGGTCGGCGACGTACCGGACATACGTACGCATCAGGTCCGAATTCATCCCGATAAGGCTGACGGGCAGACTCTCACAAATGAATTCTTCCTCAATAAGGACGGCCTCGCGCATCATGTCGTGGGCTTCCTCCACCGTCAATTTGTTCTGGACATACCGTGTAAACAACAGAATGGCGAACTCGGTGTGCAGGCTCTCGTCCCTCGCGATCCACTCATTGCTCTTCCCCAGCCCGTGGATCATGAGACCGCGTTCCTTGAGCCAAAAGATGGCACAAAAGCTCCCGCTAAAGAATAAACCTTCGACGATACCAAAGGCAAAAAGACGCATCCCGAGACCCTGTTCCGGGTGGATCCAGCGGAGCGCCCAGTCCGCCTTTTTCTTGATGCACGGGATCTCGCTGGTCGCGTGAAATAATTCGAGCTTGCGTTCGGGGTTCTGGACATATGTGTCAATCATGAGCGAATAGGTCTCGCTCTGTCCCGTCAACACCCCATTGAACACCCCGCGGTTCCGTTTGGGTTCGTGGAAACAAAACGTGGGGTGATCGCCACCACCCTGCAACGGTTCGACGAGCGTGATGTACACCGCTGCCGTGTCCACTTTTCCCACGCCACGCAACACCTCGAAACGCGATTCGGGACCTTCAAGCACCGGAGGAAGTGTGTACGGGTACACATGGTCCCCCGTCAACAGCTGGGTGGTCTTGACCCTGGTTTCCTTGCCATCCACCAGCAGGTACCACGTATGGTCCGCCGTGACATCGACGTACACCCCGATCATGCCGAGGTGGACACGGTACAAGGGTTGCCTACCCGTGAACTGGACGTGGACCGGGGTGAACTCCTCCCCGTTCCACACCTTGGTGGATGGTTCTTGAACGAGGCTTTCCAGCGTTCTCCACCCCTTGTCGGTGAGTGTCTCCGTGTCTGCCGAACAGCAGTGGATATTCTCCATGGCTGCCTGGAACGCGTAGAAACAACGAACCTCCGGGACGGTGATCTCTTGACAGAAATTCTTGACGAGATTTTCCAACACGATACCATCGCTTCCTGCAAAAAAAGCCAGGATATGCTCGACAAAATACTTTTCGTCCTGATTAAGCGCGGACCAGTCCTTCTTGTCGGCGGCGAAATCAATTTCCTCGGCGCGCCACAAGGCGTTTTGGTGGTCCTTGTATGCCTTCCAGATGTCTTGGTGCTGAATGGGGTACAAGCAGAATCGATTCGGATCGTCACGCAATAAAGGTTCTTGTTCGGACATTTTTATTTTTCTTTTTCTTTTAAAAATACGAAAAGACGAACAATTTTTTTTCCACGTGCGTGTTGAAAAAAAAAGTGATTTAAGGAAAATCTTGGGGAACATAGAGGAATAACATTTAAAAAAAATTATTATTATTATGGGTGTCAAGCATTTTTATCCATGGTACAAAAAAAAATGTGGGGAGTGTATCACTTCGTGTCCACAGCGCATTGATACGCTGGCCATCGACCTCAACGGTTTGTTTCATCTCTGTGCACAAAAGGTGTACCGGTACGGCACCGGACCCTCTCTTTTGATTCAAAAAAATACCAGCCTTTCGACGTCGCGGACCAACATCGCCTTGTTTAAGGAGATTTGTGCCAAGATGGAGAGGTTGCGACACGACATTAATCCGGCCAAGAAGCTGATTCTGTGCGTGGACGGCGTGGCGGGGTGCGGGAAGATGTACCAGCAACGCCAGCGACGCTTCAAGACCGGCCTGACGATGGACATTAACGGATTTAATCCAAACTCTTTTACCCCAGGGACCAAGCTCATGGACCATCTCACCAAGTACGTGGACTGGTACATCCGCAACATGATGACGAATTCCAAGGCGTGGCAGGAACTCGAGGTGGTGTTTTCCAACGAAAAGGTCCCCGGGGAAGGGGAGCACAAGATTATGCAGTATCTTCGAGTCTACGGCAATCCCTCGGAGACCATCTGTGTGTACGGGCTTGACGCGGACCTCATCATGATTGGTGTGTTGCTACCGCTGAACAACGTGTACATCGCCAGGGAGGCCGAATACGGTTTTATCGAGTACATCCGGTTGGACATTCTGAAAACCAATATCCTGGACATGATGCGATGGTCGACGACTGCATCTACTGTGCCGACGGCCACAGGCGCAGCAACAGAAACGGTAGCCACGAAGCCCTTTGACCCCAAGACCGCCCTCCAGGACTTTATCCTCATGAGCTTTTTGGTGGGCAACGACTTTTTACCCACGTTGCCCACGGTGACTATCCTGGACGGCGCCTTGGACATGGTCCTGGAGATTTATCTAGAGGTGGGTGCTGTCCACGGGCACCTGACCAAGGTGGACCCCGTGACGCAACAAATCGTGTTCCGCAAAGAGGCGGTGCTTGACTTTTTTAGGCGATTCGGTAGCCGGGAAAAGGAGCTGGTAGAAACCAAGTACAATTCCCAGCACGCGTTTTTTCCCGACCCCCTTGTGTTACGGAACTTGAGGATTCACCAGCAGAGAAATGTGGTGCATTTCGACAAGTACCGCGAAGACTACTACAAGGCCAAGTTTCGGGGCGCGGACCGGTCCGTCCGTACCATCGTCACCGAATACCTGGACGGCATGAGATGGGTCCTGAATTATTACAGGAACGGCATCCCGGATTGGACGTGGTTCTTTCCCTATTTTTACGGTCCGTTTCTGACAGATTTCGCCGAGGTGCTGGAAACCTACGAGTGCCGTCCGTTCCAGCTCCACGAACCCGTGAACCCGTTTTTACAACTCATGATGGTGTTGCCCGAAAACAGCAAGAGCTTGATCCCTGGAGAGCTGGCGGAGGTGGGTTCCCACCTGAAACAGTACTTTCCCGACGTGATTGAGATTGACCTGACGGGCAAGAGGAAGGAATGGGAGGGTGTGGTGATTCTCCCCGTCATCAAGCTCGATGATTTTGTTCAGTACTACAAGGAGCACGAACACACGGTTCATCCGGTGGACAAGAAACGGAATATCCGTGGCAAAAATTTCTTGTACCGTTTTAACCCCATGAAACGCGATCACTTCTCCTCGTTTTACGGGAATATTTATGACTGTCCGGTCGTCACGACGATTGTCAATTTCTAGTTTTGTGGTGTAAATGTTTTTTTACCAATGTGTGTAAAAAAATTTTCTTGGTGTACAATAGAGAGTAAGGAATAAAAAAATGTCCGCGTCACCACTCGTCTTTACGTACAACATTGTTGACGGCAGAATACTTGGAAATATTTTTGTGGACGCCTCGGGCAGTCCCCTTCCCGGCACGTCCAACGCTAGTTTGTTTACTCTACAGTCCCCTAATGTTAATGTACAAGGAATCACACTGACTCTCCAAGTGTATGGTAATGAAGTCAAACCGCAACTCGGTGAACAAACAAGTCTTCGTTTGTTCACCAATACCATTATCGCCAGCTCTGCAACCAATACCATTGGAACATTGACATATGCCCAACAATTCCAGAACCCTGTACAGGGAACGGATCCTTTAGTTCTTCGATCAAGAGTGGCAAAAATATCTTCTTACGTCAATTCCGCGTCGGGTATTTTTGCCAAGTATCTGTTTGGAAATGTTATCACTCAACTCGACAATTCGACCGGTAATAGGACCATTAGCATCTACTCGGCCGAGTAATTCAAGGATAAAAAAAATTTTCTTGGTGTACAATAGAGAGTAAGGAATAAAAAAATGTCCGCGTCACCACTCGTGTTTATGTACAACCTTGTTGACAGAGAACTTGGAAATATTTTTGTGGACGCCTCGGGCAGTCCCCTTCCCGGCCAATCCAACGCTAGACTCTACAGTCCCCTAATGTTAATGTACAAGGAATCACACTGACTCTCCAAGTGTATGGTAATGAAGTCAAACCGGAACTCGGTGCACAAACAAGTCTTCGTGTTGCGAACTTTACCATTATCGCCAGCTCTGCCACTAACACCCTTGGAACATTGACATATACCCAACAAATCCAGAACCCTGTACGGGGAAATGACCCTTTAATTATTCGATCAAGAGTCGCCAAAATATCTTCTTACGTCAATTCGGCCTCGGGGATCTTTGCCAATTACCTATTTGGGAATGTGATATTCCAGTACGACAACACGAATAATAAGACAACCAGTGGCAATAGAACGATTTCTATTTATTCGGCCGAGTAAATAAAGAACCCTTTTACTATTACAATCCCGAGGTGTCTACAACTTCACCCTGCCTCACTGTGAAAAAAACTGACGCGGTTCTCCCCCTTCTTTCGAAAACGTCAAAAGACTCCATTCACCCGCCTTGTGTCCTCACCACACTCTTTTTTTTTTTATACAGAACAAAAAAAAGGCAATGCCGTCCCCCGCAAGAATGTTTGTCACGCTTGTTCAAGACGGTCCTTTGGAGGAGGGGCCGGACCGGTTTGCCAGATTCGAGGAATTTTTCAGAGAACATCCTTCCTACCTTGACCCGGAGGAGGAGGCCCCCATCGCGACCGCCGTCCACCACCGCTGTTCCACGGAAGTGCTCCGCTACCTTATTGGGAAGGGGTGTGGAGGCGTCGACAAGAAAATGACGTTGCAAACCGAAGTGGACGCCCAAACACCGCTCTGTATTGCCACGCGTTGGAAACGCGCCGACCTCGCCCATGTCTTGCTTCAAGCCGGGGCCAACCACGTCAAGAAAAGCGGGGTATTCCGTACTCCCCCCATTGTGTATGCGGTCCAAGACAAGAAACGAGACACAGCAATTCTCCAACACCTGTTGCGACACGACCCGAACCATGTGGATTCGACGGACCGCAATGGAGTGACCGCGTTGCGTAGCGCGGCCAAGTACGGAAACGTGGACGCCGTTAGTCTCTTGTTGTCTCGTGGCGCGAACCCTACCCTGGCCGATAACAAGGGGTATACCGCCCTCTCCATGTGTACATCAGGGGCCTTTTTTCCTTTTTCCAATTTTCACGAAGACGTGGACACCATCGCCACAAACCGCCAACAGATAGCCCATCTCCTCCAAGAAGAAGAACGCGCCTACCTTGTCTACAAGGGCTACGCGATCGAAGACGGCCTTTTGGCCAAACGTGAATTTCAACGGGACATGTTTTCTATACTGCACCTCTCGGACCCCTTGAAATTGCGTATCTGTCGCAAGAAGAAGCTTCCCTCCACGCTGTACACGGCCCAAGGGTACCGAACGCGCCCTGGAGGAGACGTGGTCAGGCTGGACCCCGCTACCGTTGTCCAGGAGGTGCTTTACGAGGTGTGGACGTCCATGAAGCGTGACGTGTTTAGGGAGCTGATGGGATTCCTTGTGCAGTAGTTTTTTCAACAATGTTTTTATTTTGTTGGGACAATAAATGAATACGCTTTTCATCAACATTCTCCTCTTGGTCGTGATTACATTCTTTCTCGTCGCGCTCGTGGTCGTCGGAAGCAAGAGGTCCGAATTATTTCACGACCCTCCCCCGATTACGGAAAAAGACGTGACCCTCGTGTTTTCCAACGACTTTCCGTCGTCTCCTAAAGAAAAACAATGGTTGTGTGTGTACTCCCAGTTCAAGAACGAAAAGCATGTAATTCTCGAATGGATCTACCATTATTTTCAAGAAGGTGCCGACCATATTATCCTCGTGGACAATGGTTCGAACGACGGGTACGACGTGTCGGCGCTTGAAACCATCCCGAATCTCACGTTGTTTTCTACGACTGTAAAGCACCGACAAACAGAAATGGCACGCTTTCTTTTCAAGGAATGGGTAGAGCCCCATTTTACGTGGGCGGTCAATCTGGACATGGACGAATTTTTGTACTCTCGAAAATTTCCAAGCCTCTCGGATTATTTAAGGGTGCAGTCCGTGGAAAATCCGAGCCTCAAGGCTGTCGTCGTCCCCTGGAAATGTTTTGGGTCGAGCGGGCGTAAGAGCCAGCCAACCAGTGTCGTCTTTGGGTTTCTATATCGCGACCATGACTTTCCTCTGGCCAAGAATGCCAATCTTGTCAAGACACTTTTCAAACCTCAATATTACACTCTAAAAGCCCATACGGTTCATTCCGACGATATGGCCTTGCAAAAGCATCCTCATACCACCATGGAAGGCCTCGCACCAACGTCCAAGAAAGAGTATAGAATGTGGCATTTGTTTGAAGAAAAATCGCTCGACCTGGAATCCGCGCACCTTCATCTTAACCATTACCAGGTCCAATCCCAGGATTTCTGGACCCGTGTCAAGATGACGAGAGGGGATGCCGACCACCACGGTTGGGACCACATGAGAAACTTGCACTATTTTTATCAAAGAGACAAGAATCTCGTGTTGGACGACGAGTTGTTGCACAAGAAATTACCCAAGAAACCAAACCTCTTGCTCTTTTGCCAACCGGGCCATACCTCAAAAGAAAAGGAATGGAGACAGCGGTACGGAAATGTTGTGGGTAACATGTTTTTTGTGGTGACCGACCCTCCCTACCATGATGTGGTCACACACTACTTGTCGGTGCATCCATCCAAGGTGCTGGTCGTGTGTCCCGCACTACACAAAAACAGAAAGCAGCTCGACTTTGTGCTTTGCCGAACGCTTGTTACGGGCAAGCCCGTGTTTCCACAAGTTCTCAAAGGATTCCCGGCACCGTCTCCCGATGTGTACGCCTTGTCGTCCGTGTCGCACGACGACGAGAAAGAAAAAGAATACCACATTCCCTACGACGGAAAAGTGTGGACCTTGTAGTTGTTTCCAAAAATTTTTGGAAAAAATTTGCTCCCAACAGGGCTCGAACCTGTGACCGTCATGTAATAAGCATGAAGCTCTAACCGACTGAGCTATAGGAGCGCACACCGAACATTGGCACGTTGTCACGTTCACATAGGGGTGTGTACAACGAATTTTCAACCCTTTAAATCGTTTTCGATTAAATTTTTTCCAATTTTGACGGCACGACGACAGGAAGATTTTTTTTAAGGTTTTCGAGTTCCTTCTGACGGACGATGGCGCATTCGTGGTACCGGTGGTTCACACAAAACTGCTGGCCACAAGAACAATCGACGAGAACGTGAGATTTTTTCTTGCACACAAAACACCGTGGTACCGTTTTACTCAAAAGTTGGCTTTGTTGTTCTTTCTCGTTTTCCTTGGTTTCGGACATTCTCTTTAAAAAATTTCAATCTACTATACCTAAACAAATCATTTTTTACACTCAAAAAAAAAACATGATTTCCTACTATTCGCCGTCCAAGGTGCGATTTTCAGCGTTTGGGGACTGGGGTTCACCCACGATATCCCAAGACCGGGTTCTCTCGGTGCTCCACCACCTCCGGAACGAGCTGGATTTCTGTGTGTTGCTGGGGGACAATTTCTACCCCGACGGGGTGACATGCCTCGAGGACCCGCGGTGGCAACAGGACATTGTCCAACGTTTTCCATCGTCGTTACGCCTCTACGGCATCCTCGGGAACCACGACTACCATTCCAGCGCAACAGCCCAGGTGCTCTACACGTTTCAGCCTTCCAACAAGGTATGGAGGATGCCTTTTTTCTACTACGCCGAAGAATTCCCCGTGGGTGACGACACACTCCAGATGCTGTGTCTCGATACGGCCATCCTTGCACCCGAGTTCACCGTCGATATTATGGAAAAATGCGGGGTGGACGCGTTCCGTCTCCAAGCGTTCCGGAAGCACGCAAAAACGCATCGTGAAGAACATGTAAAGTGGCTCCACCAGCAATTATCGTTTAGCAAAGCGCGTTGGAAAGTGGTGTGTGGTCACTATCCTCTTGCCTCGGGAGGACCCCACCCTGTGTGTGCGGACCTGCGCCATGTTTTGCTTCCCCTCTTCCAACAATATGGCGTGCACCTGTACCTCTCGGGTCACGACCACAACGCCCAGGTGATCCAACAAGGAAACGTGTGTTGCGTCGTCGCCGGAGGGGTCAGCATGGTCGTTCCTCCCCCTCATTTTCATCCCGGCACTATTTTTTCCTCCATGGTGCCGGGACAGTTTGTCGTGGAGGCAAATTCCACCAATCTAACACTGACATACGTCGACGTATCCAATCGCATCATTTTCGAGCATTCGGTATAACCCATATAGGGGTACAAATATCGGGATAGAGAAACCTTATTTTTTTCAGAATTAAAAAATAAGCACTAGGAACAAAAATGCTTTCGAAATG
>Ga0114966_10000969_pt1 | contig 26815 bp, 32 predicted proteins | sample M_130207_XF_Meta_FD_87029 | JGI IMG/M metagenome (GOLD analysis project Ga0114966, IMG submission 87029) | Freshwater microbial communities from Lake Montjoie, Canada to study carbon cycling - M_130207_XF_MetaG | ecosystem: Environmental > Aquatic > Freshwater > Lake | place: Lake Montjoie... | reverse complement strand
TCTATTAAAAAGGTAAGAATAATATGATAATAGAATAATTGAAGTGATTAACTAATAAAAATGTGTCCCCTCTTTTTTTATTTTAATTAATATGCATTTTTTAATTGTATAATAATTATTAAAATAAAATTTAAGTATTTGGCTCCACCTTTTAAAAAGGTGGATTTTTTAAAAAATGGATTATAAATTTTAAGTGTTTAAGTGTATCTTTACGAAAGGTGGATTGTAAAAAAAAAATTGAAATGCTAATAATTAAAAATAATAAAGGTAGAATAAAAACGTAAAGTATCAATAATGATGTCAATTGAAGTATTAATAAGCGAGTCAATGATGAATGCTACAAAGGATGTGGTGTATAAAGTGATTGGAGAGTTATCAATAAAGTATGGTTTTGATAAGGACGAGGCTTTGCGAAACATAGGTTTGAATGTGAAGTCTTCGTCTTCATCTTCGTCGTCAAAGCCAAAGTCGAAGGAGGTGAAGTTGAAGGCAAAGTTTGCGCTACCGTATAGCGGTGAAATGGATATTTCATGCTGCCAAGGTTTGCGTCAGAATCAAGGTCTATACACGCAATGCAGTGTAAGCCGTTGTGATTCAGGTGCATTCTGCAAGAGCTGTCAAACGAGCGCAGACAAGAACGATGGTGTTCCAGAGTACGGTACGATTGAGTCAAGATTGAAAGCATATACTGAAGGAATGGAATACAAGGATCCTTCAGGTAAATCGCCGACTCCGTACGCAAAAGTAATGAAGAAGCTGAAAGTCAGCCGCGAAGAAGTGGAAGAGGAAGCAGGTAAGTTAAATATGGTAATTAACCCGATTCATTTTGAAACCGAGGCAGTGAAAAAAAGTGGGAGACCTGCTTTAAAAAAGAAACCAGAAGGAGGTGAAGTGAAGCCGAAGGGTCGTCCAAAGAAGGCAAAGAAGGTGCTAGAATTAGCAGGAGAAGAAGAGGATTTATTTGCAAGTTTAGTAATGTCAGCAAATAAAAATGATTCAGAAGATGAAGCGGAAGAAGATGAAGCGGAAGAAGATGAAGCGGAACAAGATGAACCGGAAGAAGATGTGGATACAGTTGTAATGTCTGAATCAGAAGGAGAAGAGGAGTCAAAGTTGGCAGCAAAATTAGCTGCAGAAGAGGACTCAAAGTTGGTAGCAAAATTAGCTGCAGAAGAGGACTCAAAGTTGGTAGCAAAATTAGCTGCAGAAGAGGAAGCAAAGTTGGCAGCAAAATTAGCTGCAGAAGAGGACTCAAAGTTGGTAGCAAAATTAGCTGCAGAAGAGGAGTCAAAGTTGGCTGCAAAATTAGCTGGAGAAGCGAAAAAGTTGACTGCAGAAGCAAAAAAAGAAACGGAACGATTAGAAAAGGAAGAAAAAAAGAAGGCAGTTGAAGCAAAAAAGGAAGCAGAACGGTTAGAAAAGGAAGAAAAAAAGAAGGCAGCTGAAGCAAAAAAGGAAGCAGAACGGTTAGAAAAGGAAGCAAAGAAAAAGGCAACCGAGGAGAAAAAGCCAAAAAAAGAAGTGAAAAAGTCTGCATCTACTGAGGTGAATGTTACTGCTAGTGATGCAGTAGAGGAAGATGCAGAAGAAAAATTTAAAGTGAGAAAATTTGAATTTGAAGGTAAGAAATATTTAAAGTCAAAAAAGTCGGGTATTATCTACAATATGGAGCAAGATAAGATAGGCAAGTGGAATGAAGCGAAACAGCGTATAGATTTTGACACAATTGAAGAAGAATCTTGTGACGAATATGAAGCATAAATTGTAGTATAGTTTGTAGTATAGTTTGTAGTATAGTTTGTAGCTAAATAAAAAGGGTTCCCTATAAGGACTGGTAAAACTCCTAAGAGTAATCCCTTTTTTTACATAATTTAATTACTCATTTCTCGTTTTGTCACTCATTTCTCGTTCCTGCTATTAAGTATGAATATAATATAGTTGATATAGGTTTCTCTCTTTGATTGATTTTAAAGAGAGAAATTATAGAATAGTTTAACATAAACATACCATAAATAGTTGATTATATAGTTGATTATATAAGTTGATTATATAGTTGATTATTTTTAAAATTTAAGAGATACCAAATTAGATACCAATTTAGATACCAATTTAGATACCAATTTAGATACCAATTTAGATACCAATTTAGATACCAATTTAGATACCATTTTAGATACCATTTTAGATACCAATTTAGATACCAATTTAGATACCAATTTAGATACCAATTTTATTGTGGGGTACGTTATGTTGATACCAATTTAGATGCCGAAATAGATGCAGAGTACGGTATACCAAATTGTTACTCATTTCTTGTTTTGTCACTCATTTCTCGTTCCTGCTCTACTATGTAATTCTACTGTATCGCATATCTAACACTATTATAAATATTACTAGGTATGTCCAACTCCTACAAACTGTACGATATATCGTATGGTATGTTATGGTATGGTATGGTATGGTATGGTATGGTATGGTATGGTATGGTATGGTATTTTTATTAATAAAAAAATATTATACACTACATTCTACAGTATATTAATTACAATTAAAGTTCTCTCTACTATTTAATTTTAAATCAAACTATTTAACATAAAACTATTATTAATTTCTATATCTAAGCTCCATTGGAATATCATCTGGATAAAGTTTTTGTTCATTTTTAAAGCAATCAATACACATTCCGTCTTGTGCATCGCTATATATCATTTCTTCACAAGTTGGACACTTTACAAGCTCTGCCTCATCCTCAGGGAAATAATGAATAAACTGATAATATTCATACGTTCCTAAATAACGCGCCATGTTATAAGCGTCTCTGGCTGCTTTATCTTTTTTCTCATTCCATCCGTCACTTTCAGAAAGTTGATTTATTAATGCATGTGATTGAGTTATTAATATTTTTTTATAGCAAGCTTCATGTTCATCCACAATATTATTTGTTTTGCTCAACTTTTTTAAAGTTGATTCGACAAATGAAGTTTGGTTTGACATATTTATTTGTATAATTAAGTTGAGTTTATTATGATTATTATTTAAATTTTATTTTTATTTCAATTTTATTTTAATTATAAAACTTTTTTAATTAAAATAATTTTAATAAGATTATTAAAAGTTTCTCTCTTTAATTGAATTCTAAGATTTAAATTATAAGAGTTGATTATCTTTTGCGGTTGCGTCTTGACTTTATCGACCTCCTCTTTCTTTTGGTTTGTTTTCTTCTCGACCTTGATTGTTTTTTTCTTCTTGAACCACCGCCAGTCAACTTATCGTTGTATTTATTCTCATAAATTGTTTTTAAATGTTCATACCATACTAAATATAGTTTAATTAATTCTGAATCACCCCTACCAATATAAAAAGGGGGAGGGTCCATAAAATACCATACTTCTCTTTCATTTAATTTTTCTGAAAATTCAGTTAAAGCCTCGCGCAACTGAACTCTTGTTAAATAATCTGTTTGTTTGGATGCCTTTTTTGCGGCGTCTTCTGCGGCATGAGCGGCATTTCTAAGTTCATCAGATGGACTAGGCATAGGGTGAACTTTTGCAGGTTTATTAAAAAAATTCATATATTATATATAAAGATTAAAAGTTGATTATATCTTTTTTACACCTTTTCTCATTTAAAACGCCCTTTTTAATAAGTCTTATTGGTTTTTATAAAAAATTGATACAAAAAATTGTGACAATATATATATACAACTAATTATAATAAAATGATTGCTACACAACAAATTAAATCAACTACTACTAAACCTGTTAGTTTAGATACTTATGAAAGCATTAATGTATTAAAATGGAATAATTGTAAATGGAAAAATTTGTGTCCTTATTTGTTAAAAACGGATGGCGAAGAATTTTGTCATAATTCAGGAGGAATATTATTTGAAAACTTTTACCAGGGATGTAAAGTGTATGATATCGTCTATGAAAATGAAGTATATCCATCAAGATATTATATGAATAAACCAAAATATTTATGGTGGAAGTTTGAACCACTATTACCATCAGGCGATGTAATTTTACAAAATGGATTAATTAATTATAAATTGTATTATCACTGGAGAAATAGTTTATGGGAATGTAAAAATCCAATTAGATATCCAAATAAAATACACAGAAGAAAAAACACCCAATTTGCGTTGTGTGTAGATAAGGAAGGTAATGAGAATAGATTAAATTATATTTCAACACGAAAAGAAATATATGTAAAAGAATATATTAGATTAATTAAAAAATTACCAGAATATGAAAAATTATTAAACAAATTAAAGAAAGGTGAAAATATAATGATATGTGAAATGGATGTTCCAGCAAAAAATAAAAAAGGAGAATATGGAAAGGATTGTGACGAAAATAATGTATGCCATATGTCTACTGAAAAATTGGAATTATTGTTGAATGATACTAGCGAAGCGTTTGGACACGGATTATGTTTAGCATATTCTTTATTAGTTGATTTACAATCGGCGTTTTAAATGAGAAAAGGTGTAAAGGTGCTTATGAAAGACCAGAAAAATACATATCAAAGAATAAAACAAGAAAAGTTAAGAAAAATTATTTATAAATCTCATTTCAAAATGGGCGTTTGAAATGAGAAAAGGTGTAAAAATAAAAAAAGGATTACTCTTTCCCTTATGGGATAGAATTTTACCAGTCCTTATGGGAACCTTTTTTATAACGTTGTAAAGATATAACTATAATCTATATTCTAATCTATTCTATCCTTTTCTAACCCATGTTCGCTGATATCCAAGCATCCTTTCTGGTTCATCGTACACTTCCACAATCTGCATCATTAATAATATATTATTACGAGTATGAGGAAGTAACTCAGTAGAGACAATATGGTAATCATCCCGCATCTCTCGTTCGTTCTCCACGAATCCTGACACCACCTTACATTTCATTATCTTCAATTTGTCACAAGAAATGTAAACATCATCACCAATTTGAGGCTCTACACACATTTTTGCCATCCCTTTTGAATTCGTAATGAAACCAGTATGTCGTCCATTTCTGTAATCAGTGATTACTCTTTTATAATCGTATAATTTTTTATTCCAAGTAACTTGCCAAATCATTATTGCGTTTATAAATTAATTTAATATCGTTGTTTGTATAATTATAATATAAACTATAAATAAAAAAGTATTTCAATTTTTTTATTTATATAAACATTTTTAAGAAGACTTAAATTTTCTAAATTTGATTATACATTTTTTAAAATATAAAAAAGGATTACCTCTTTGAGGTTTTATATGCCTTTCAGCTATAACCTTATGATTATATTTAATTAAATTCTAACTATTAAACCTATAACGCAGTAAACACTATCTAACAAATTCATCTATAATTTTTCTTTTACTATCTTGTACAGAATTAACGTAATTATCTACAGTCCTAGTCTCTACCTCTTGGTCTTCATCTTTGACAAAATTGCTCATCTCAAATCTGGTAACGGTAACTTCTTTCATCTGACCAATCCGGTGACATCTTGCAATAGCTTGTTCTTCAATCGCTGGATTCCAATGTGGACTAACAAAATAAATCTCGCTATAATTTTCTTGTAAGTTTAGTCCCTCGCAGCCAGTTTGAATCTGCAAAATAAGCACATCATTTTTATCATTTAAAATATCTGCACGTTTTCCGTTACTAATCCTGCCGTCAAATATTGCGATTTTCCCAATCCCGCCAGCACGTAAGCGAACAGCAAATTCGTCAATTTCTTCTCTAAAATGACAGAATACAATCTTGCCGTTCCCGTTATTTTTATTTTGCAAAATTTTATTAACAACTGAGTCCATTTTGCTGCTATAATTTAACGCCTCTCTGTATTTTTTAAAATCGAACCTAATTCCTAGCTGAACTAATTCTTTAATCGCGGGTACCAATAACTTGGGTAAAATACAAGACTGACGTGCTCGCAATAATAAAGCCAATGGTCCTTTTTCACTGAGCATCCTAACTATAGCAGACCCTTTATTACTAGAAACATTGCTGAAAGATAGAGCAGAGTGAATTTCCTGAGATAATTCCATTTCTCTCTTATTATTCCAGTCAACAATATTTTTATCAAGAACAACATCTGGAATCTGAATACCAACTTGCTTTTTAGTTCGCTTCAAAATAAATGCACGAGCTAATGGAATCAAGTTTTCAGAATTAGTATAAAAGCTAGCGGGTAACCCAAGAATAGAACACAAGTTATAGAAATCACTTCGTCTGTTTTGAATAGGTGTTCCGGAAACAAGCCACCGAATATCAGCCCGAAGTAACTTAGCACTGAAATAGCAAGTATTTTTATTTCTCAAATGATGCGCCTCGTCAAATACAAGTCGCGACCAATGAATTTTGTGTAAAACACTAGTTTCTCCAGCCTTCAATTGTTTTTTTGTCATAGTAATCGCTCCATAGCTAGTGATGACAATATTTGCCTTTTTAATTGAATCTATGGTAGTAATCTTTTTATTTTGCCCATGATATATGAGTGCCTTGTGTCCAGTAGTACGATATATTTGAAGAAACCATTGGTCAATAAGAATAGGAGGCAATACAATCAATGTTCGTCGCACATAGTTTCCTATAAAAGTGCCAATCATCATAATAGTCTTACCTAACCCCATCTCGTCTGCAATAAAACCTCCTCGAACATCATATGGAGTACCGCCAGATAATTCATTCGTCAAACACCATTTAACTCCATCATATTGATATTGTTTTTTGTCCATATTACTGCGTTCTAAATATTTATCAAAAAGCACCATACGATGCTCTAGAGAAGGGTTAACGCTCATTTTTTAAATTTTCAATAAATAATTGATTGGTTAGTCGGGGTTTCTTTAAAGAATAATATTAATGTAAATTATAAATAAAAATAAAATTTAAAAGCATTTCAATTTTATTTTTATAATTCATATTTAAAAGAGGAGAAGTCAAACACTTAAATTTTATAAATTTTATAAATTTATTTTTTAAAAGTAGAAATAAAAAATAAAAGATGTTAGTAAATAATTATATAAATATAATAATAAATAATGTTACATTTAAATCTGGAATCAGGAAATCTAAAAACCTACAAGGAGTAAAATATTAGTTAACAATAAATATAATTTATCTATTTATTTTTATTTTATTTATTTTTATTTTATTTATTTTTATTTTATTTATTTTTATTTTATTTATTTGCTTCTTCAATCTTCACTTCTGGTTCTAATGGCTTAGGCTTAGCCTGTCGTTGTTGTCTTGTAATGTCCATAGAAATGCCTCCTTCCATTTCAAGGCTGGGTGCAATTCCATAACCATATTTGACTAGCTCCCTTTTTGCTTGCACAGATACTTTCTCAGTATCTTCTTTTTTTGTTTTCTTAAATCCTTCATTTTGTCTGGGTTTTTCTTTGTATCCTCTGTCATCAGGTCTTCTTCTATTATCTCTTGGGTCGACGCAAACCTTAGCCTGTTGTTTTGGGGCATTATCTTCGTCATCCGACTCAATAATAAGCGTAACCTTCTTTTTAATAAAAGGCGGCTGCACTTGCTGCGGTTTAGGTTTTTGAACGGGCTCTCTGTAAGCGGAAATTTTCCAAAACCACGGGTCATCATAAATAATTTTAATATCCTTACCATTTAGCAGTCTTCCGCGCGCTGCATCCGCATTTTCATTCACATACCACCTTTTGAAGTGAATAAACACGCGATTAAATTTTTCTCCTTTTTCGCTAGTCTTGCCAACAATATCAATTCGTTCAATGTCCCCCAAGTCCAAGTCGTTGAATGTCTTGCGAATACGTAGCTCTGTAATGTTCGGATACACTCTGGGAATACATAAGCTTGGAATATTAGCCGACAAAGTCCTAAAATCAATAGCAGAATTAGCATTAGCAGTATTGGAATTCATTTTAATAATTTGGTTTTGATTAATCAGTTATGTTTATAAAATATATTCTTTAATTAATTTTATAAAAGTGTTTCAATTTTATTTTACTATTCGAATTTAAATAATATAGTAAAATACTTAAATTTTATATTTTTACCTTTACACTTTTTATATTTACTATGCTTTGCCGAAACGTCTATTATTTTTAGTTTTCCTCCTTTTATAAGTTTTCCTCCTTTTATGAGTTTTTCTCCTTTTACCACCTTTTCTTGCACTATATGAATATCCTAATTTTGATTTACAATATTTAAGTTCTTTTGTTCTACAAATTGAACATTCTCGGTTACGCATTTGATTTAAACATTCATTATGCATTCGATGACCATTTTCACATATTACACAATTTGGAACTTCATTTACTTTTTCATCAATATCTATAGTATTCAAACAAATAGGACATTCATAATCAGTATCTATTGGTAGTTCTTCTTTTGTTTTAACATATTGAAGTGTCATAATATATATATTTATAATTTTTTATTTTTTATTGACATAATTTGGATTTGTACAAAAATAACAATTATAAAATTGTATATTTTGTATAATTACATTATTCTATTTTTCTTATAATTTATATAAACTTCTTAACGCAGTTAAAAATTATAAATTATTTAAGCATCTAAATTAACTAAAATATATACAATATATTCATAAGATTATAGAAAAAGAATATAAATCAAAAAGCAGATTTAATATCTTCTAGTTTTTCTATGTTTTCTAGTTTTTCTATGACGTTTACTTTTTCCTCCAAATTTATTAGGTGTAATTTCAGCTAGCCATTCTTTTTTATTAGTTACAGGATTTATAGCTTGTGAAATTTTGATATTTCCTTTGGGTATTTTTCCAGCATTTTGTTGAGTCACTACTTTTTGGATTACCTCTTGTTCATCTTTTCCTTGAGAAATTTTTAATGCTCCAGACATTCCAGTGCTAGGTAAACCAAATGTCACACGTATATCCGCACCATCACTTCCTACAGCATTTCCAGACATTTTGCCTAAACTTCTAGACATATTGCTAAACATACTAATATATATATAATAAATATGTTAAATAAAAATAATAATTAATATTATCTAATAGCTATAAAACCAGATTGCAAAACACTTAAGTCATTACCAATATATTAAAGCATTATAATTTCTATTAATTGTTTTACATAGTTACACATTTAAAACACTAGTTAATCTTTCTACTTCTGATTCAATAAATGTTTTTTCGATTTCCGGACCATCTTGAGCTTTTTGTTTGTCTACAAACACATGTTCTAGGCTTTTTAGTGCTTGGTCGATAACATCCATATCGTTATATCGTAACAGTTTTGTTACAAGCAATGTTTTTGTTTTTGCAAGCGCCTTTACAATAAACATTTCAGAAATTTCTTCACGTGCTCTCACTTTGAACTTGGCTCTTTGTATTAGTTCGTATTCTGTTGGCTCTAATTCAAAATCACGCGTGCAATTTTGTGTTATTTCTTCAAATTGTTTTTTGTGCTGTAAAACTGGTTCCGGCATATTGGATTCGCTGTATTCTTCTAATGCTTCCAAAAGCACTCTGCTGTAAAAGTAGTCTTCGTTTTTCTCTAAATCATTGTACGGCATTCCAACTGGCAAAGTAGAACATTGTTGCACAAAATTACCCGTTTCCAGGTCCCTTATATTAAACTTTTCAGTTTTAAAGAAGGTTGTTCCGTAATGTTCCCAACAATCAAAGGCGTGAAGATGTGGCTTATGTTTGGGTAAAACTCTAATCATCGTGCACATATCTGTAAAGTCGTTGAGCTGTACAAATCCTGAATCTTCTAGTTCGCCTTCTTTGCAGTAGATTTGAATTGATTGTCTGAAATATTTTTCTTCTGATATTCTTTCTCTATATAAACCTCCATGACATTGTTGACGAGTCAAACCTGGACAAACAGAAATAGCATCTAAATTAATAGTTAGACCGAGGTTCATTTTGTAATTAATTCGCTTTTAATATTTAAATATCTTTGTTATAGAATAATTACATTTATTTAATTTTATAAAAAGTATTTCAATTTTATTTTACTATTCATCTTTTATACTTTTAAAAGATGAAATTTAAGTCTTCTTTATCACCTTTATAAAATACAGATTAATAAAATAAAATTGAAATACTTTTTATAAATACTATGAAAGATAGTTATTACACAAAACAATATTAAATATTAAAACAAAAGCGACCAAAATGAATACAATCAATAGAATTATTGAGTTTTACCAAACCATTGGATTTATTGAGTTTACTGGGGACATTCAGCATATTGAGGAGACTGAGAACATTGAGAACATTGAGATTGTTATGAACCCCGAAAACAATCCAAACAATGAACCAGTTGTACTTAACTTAGGTCCTCCGCCTGTTTTGCAGCACAGCAATACCCCTGTATACTTTGGAGACGATGCAGGAGAACTAATAGCAGACGGAGAATTCCAAGGTTACGATACTCCAAATGACTTTGTCATGCCAGTACCTTGTTCAAGATGCTACTGGGCTCAATGCAATGGAACCTGCGAACTAGACACTCCATTCATCCAGACAATTCGCGCAGCACGGTTGTCATTTGAAGAAGAAATGGACCTCCCGCCTCCGCCAAAGTTAACAAGAATGTGCGCATCTGTTCTTTTGCCGGATAGTGAGTGGAGAGATATAGAACTTCCGTCTTCAACACCGCCACCTCTAACAAGAGGCTATACAGATTCTCATTTGTCGGATGAGATACTGGCAAGTTTGGCAGAAGCGGAATCCAATATGCGAGATGAATATGAAGCAGCATTATTCGAACAACTACAAGCTAAAGCTAAGGAGCAAGACGGCCAAGATAAATAGATAGATAAATAGATAGATAAATAGATAGCTAGATAGATAATTAAAATTTAAAATAGAAATAGATTAGCTTTACTACATTATAAAAATTAAAGTAATTAATTATGTCATATAGGTTGTAGCCATAGGCACGTAAAATCTCAAAGAGATAATCCTTTTTTATTTTTTCTTTCTTTATTTCATTATAAAAGGTTGTTTTTATTTTATTTTTATTTAAAAAATTGAAATGCTTTATTATTTATACTTAATTAATAAATAATGTATTCTAAAATGTACTCTGATATGTATTTAAAATATAAAAATAAATATTCAATTAAACATCCGAATAGATATAAACCTAAAATCATTAGACGGGTAATTCCATTGGATGCAGATTTATCATCTATTTTAGGTAAACGTAATTATAATAATACTTTTGGTCAATCTACCTTTGAAGATAACAGATATGGGCAACATATTAACTCAACATATTTTGCAAATAAAATTGGTCATACAGTAGAATTAAAATATAATATTTAATTAAATAATTAAATAAATTAAAATAAAATTATAAAATTTAAGTGTTTAGTCTTTCCCCCTTGAAAAATACGAATAGTAAAAAAAAATTGAAATACTTTTAAATAAATAAATGAAAGATACTATTACAAACCCAAACGCTTTAAAAGTTATTAAAATGTTCTCAAACAATCGCACCAACAACAACAACAACAACAAACAAGTTAATAAGCCTTTCTGTAAGGTTTGTCAAGATGCTGGAAAGCCTGAAAGTGTGTATACTGACCACTTTGTTCGCTCTGCACCTGGTCCGGATGGTAAAGTAACTTGCCCAACTCTATTGAGTTTGCAATGCAGATACTGCTACCAACCAGGTCACACAGTGAAATTTTGCTCTGTCTTGAAGGAAAAAAACAATTACCAAGCAAGAGCACAGGAAAAAAAAAGTGTCATTCAACCTAGACCCACGCAGAAGCAGAAGGAAATCAAACCATCAAACGTATTTGCTGCGTTAGATGTCTCTGACGAGGAATCAGAGGAGGAATCAGATGAAGAGACAGAAGTAACTACTGTTATTAACGACGAATTTCCTGCATTAGGTGGAGCCAAACCCAGTGTTCAAGAAGCAACAAAGCCAATGTTCTCATATGCAAAGGCATTGACAACAGAAAAACCAAAGCCTGTAGCAAGACTAATTCCAGAAATCGTATTAAAGGGAAAATGGGCCGATTGTGTTTCCTCAGACGAAGAAGACGAAGACAAAAACAAAGAATACGAAGATAACTCGGCTTGGTAAACCGTGATTCCAGAAATATTAAATGAAAATTATTAATTAGAAAATAATTAATAATAAAATTAAAATAGAGATTATAATAAAGATTATAATAAAAATTATAATAAACATTATAATAAAAAAATAAAAAAATAAATTAATAAAAAATTAATATAACTTTATTATTAAAAATGTCTAATAACTAATGTCTAATGTTTATAGGTTTCTAAGGAGTACCGAGTTTTAAGATTTTAAAAGGTAAGACTATTTATTATATTTATTTTAAATGTTTACTAACATCTTTTATAAAAAGGGGGAGAAATCCCTCTTTTTTATTTTTTTATTTTATAGAATAATAGAAAACAAACAAATAAAAACATTTTTATTATTAATAGAATGAATATAATAATAAAAAATCCAATATTTCAAATAGGTTATGATAAAGATAATAAAAATACATATAAGATTTTTTTTAATTCGTATAATGAAGCAATAATAAAATCAATAACAAAAACAAAAATAATATTAGGAGCAACAACTACAGAAAAATATAACACACTAACTTTTAAAGCAACAAGTCTGCAAACCTTTGAAGAATACCAAAAAGACATAGAGAAAGAAACAGGAGAAAAAAAAATAAACTATGAATCAATTCTTAAAATGACTCATAATTTAGCAGCCCAATTAAATTATTTAATTATAAATAATTCCAAGACATTTTTAGGTTATTCTCCAGAAAATTTAATTGTAATAGACAAAAATAAATACATTTATTTATCTAATGAATATTTATTGGATATAGATGATGAACAAGTAATAATAACTTTTCCATTCTCTCAAAGTGATTTTTTATTGTCACCAGAATTATTAAATATTAAAGAAATTCCATCATTTATAAACTATAAAGTAACATATTTTAGCTTTGGTTATTTAATATTATATGCATTATTAGGAGACGATAATTTAATAAATAATACTGAAAAAACAATACAAGAAAAAATAAAATTTCAAATGGAAACAACAAGTATAAAAAATACGAAATTATATTGGTTATTAAAGAGATGTTTAGTTGAAGAAACAAAAAACAGGAGTATTTTATTTATTTAAAAAGTTAAACAGTTTAAAGATTAAAAAAATAGATTTAATTATCTCATAATATGTTATATGTCATTAACCGCTTTTAAAAAGAAATCAGTGATTCAATATGGTTCAAAACGCTCAGGAAAACCTCCGGGAGGTGTTTGGTTACCACAAGGTCCTTTTGGACATGCAACCAAGGCTTTAAAACAAGCAATAGATAATTATGGTCCAGTTGGGTTTTCTATTAATGGTGGGCATAGGAATGTTGGATACATTGGTAAAACATACGCTATGTCAAAATCAGGAACTCCTTATAGAGGTGCTCATCCAATCGGTTTTGGTGGCACCTATGGTAAGTATCCTTCCGCTACATTAGTTGGTGAATACTCAGGTGCAGTTCCAAATGCTCATAGTAAACAACCCGCAGTACAACCTCTTCTCAACTCAAGAGAAGTAGATACAATGGGAACACAATACATTTACGTTAAGCCATCTGTTTTATCAACTAAAGGTATGTTGGAGAAAAGATTTAAATGGATACATAATGGTCAATATCCCAACTATTGGGTCCAACCTTTATATACAGGAAATCAAGTAGCAACAAACAGTCAAGGATTATATGTACAAAATTTGGCTGCTGCAAATACATGTAATCTTAAAGTCAATAATGTGGGTACATATGAGGATTACATCAAACAATGTGGACCTAATTTATGCACTCCAGGAAGGTCAACTGCTATGTTTAAATATAATGATATGGTACGTAATGCTCCTTATACAAAAACATTATATCAACCGGTTTCATATAGTCAGTATAATTTGTATTTAACAAGAGGATGTAATAATCCTATTGGAACTCAAAAGCCGTTTCCATTTGCAGTTCAAACAGGTACAGGTCTTCAATCAGGCGGCACAAGTATAACTAGCGTTGCAAATGCGTGCAATACATCTAATATTTATTTAACACCTCCAGAATGGTATACAACAGTTTTACCATCTCAAATACCAAATACAGCATCACCACCGCAAACAAGTCCGTTAATATGTTAAATTAATTAATTATTTTTTAAATATAAAAATAATATAAATAAAATAAAATATAAAACTTTTTTTTATATTTTAATAAGAATATGGTAACTAAAGGAGCATTTGGATATATAATTGGTAAAAAAAAACGATTAATGTTAGTAAATGATGATGCAGATTTACTTTGGCAAATCTTAGTTAGAGAGATATATGTATTGATGAATCATTATAAAACAAAAGAAGAACTAAAACAATACTTTGAAAAAATAGAAGTAACAAAAAATAAACCAAAACCATCACAAATAGAAAAATGTAAATATTTTACTGATTTTGAGAGAAATGAATTAGAAGAATGGGATTGTTTATTAAGATATTGCCAATGCAGTTTTATAAATATATTAGAAGCTGGATACATTTTAAATGAAAAAAATGAAGCAAATGGTCACATACTTGTGTTAGATTTTAATAAAGGAGAAGTAAATTATTATTATCAAGATTTAGCAGGTAAAAAAACTAAAATAGATAATGCCACAATAGAAGAAATAATGACGTTTGACAATATGCCTACAAAAAATTATACAGAAATTGTATCTGAAATGAATACAAAATTTATAATTTATTTTGATAGTATTACAAAAGTACGAAATGAACTAGATAAGTTAAATAAATTATTAACAGAAACAAAGCGTCAAGGTGCTGCAAATATAGAAGAAAAGGTGAATAAATTAATATATGATATGAAAATGGAAGAGAGAAAACTACATATTAATAGAAGAGAATTTTACAATAAATTAAAATCATTAGATTTAATTGAAGAAGAACCAAATAAAACAAATGAAACAAAATAACATCAGTATTTTAAATATAACAAACTTTTATTTATTTTAAATATAAAATTAAATAATTTAAAAGTATTAAAATATACTAATAAAATGTCAAACTTTACAAATAATACCACAAACAATTATTTAATAAATAGCATGAATAATTTATTTAATATTTATGACAAGGTAATGTATTTGAAGATATTAGTAGATGGTGATAATGATTTAAAAAAATTGTACGAAAATGCATCAAATAATCATAATAATAAAATTTTAATGAATCCCTATGAAATAGATGCCGGATTTGATTTATATAATCCAGAAATTAAAACCATGAATGCAAATATCAAGAAACAAGTACATAAACTCGATTTAAATATAATCTGCTCAGCTAAAATGATAACAGATTGCAATAAAGTATTTAATACAGGTTATTATATGTATCCAAGGTCCTCACTATCAAAGACAAAACTTCGTCTGGCAAATTCTATAGGAATCATCGATTCAGGATACAGAGGTCATTTAATGGGTATGTTTGATGTTGTGCATTTATTGCACAATGAAGATTATGTTGTTAATAAATATGACAGATTGCTGCAAATATGTGCACCAGGATTAGTACCAATTATAGTAGAAGTTGTAAACACATTTGAAGAGTTAGGTGAAGAAACACAGCGAGGAAATGGTGGTTTTGGTTCAACGGGAAGATAAATTAATCCAAATAATATACCTCAAAATAAAAATAGATAAATAAGTATAAAATAATATAGTTATTTATTATGAATATATCAAAAAAAATACAATCTATAACAAGTGAAGAAAATAAAACAATATTAATAGGTTTATTAACAATACTAATAGGAATATGGCTAGTAACATATTTAATTCCGTCATTTTTTGTTTCTCTCTTCAACACAATTTTAGGAAACATAATTTTATTTGTAATAGTTATACTTGTAGGTATAAATAATTATAAATATGGATTAGGTCTTGGACTAACTTTAATAATACTAATCAGATTTATTGAATTAATTAAAGAACCAACCCAAATAGTAAAAAAAGAAGGTTTTGAATTATCACAAAAATCAATTAATGATTTTTTGCAGGTACAACATACAACAAATCCAAAAGTGGTTTTTGATATGGAAGTTATAAAACAACAATCTAATCAAGAAGAATTAGATTATTTTTTAAAGAATGGAATGTGGCCGTGGTCAGAAGAAGTAATCGATTTATATAAAGATGCAATTAATAGAAATCAATTAATAAGAACATATTCAGAGGATTCGGTAAATTATACTAGAACAATTTATAATGAAAAAGCAATATTAAAAATAATGTCAATGGAAACCAAAGAAGGTAGTTTTTTATTATCTGGAGTACAAATAAATGATGGTAAAAAAAATGAACTGGAAAGTGGATTTGGTGACTTTGGTTATAAGTCAGGATTAACAACCCATATGTATCCGGTAATAAAATGTAAAATAGATGATAATGGTAATTCTTCATTAGAAAAAACAACATATACAGGTAAAGGTGGCATTTTTGGTGAACAAACAAGTACAACAGATAAAATAGATTATAATAATTTGGAAAGTGAAATACCAGGATTTAAATTTTTAAACGGTCCTTGTGACCCATGTAAGGCAATAAATTCTAGCTCGGAATATTCATGTCCATTTAGTTTGGATATAGAAAAAGAAAAAAAAAATATAAGTCAAGTTTGGAAATATTTATGGGGAATAAAATAATTTAAATCATTTATAAGGAGTAAGTAATTTAAGGAGTAAGTAATTTAAGGAGTAAGTAATTTAAGGAGTAAGTAATTTAAGGAGTAAGTAATTTAAGGAGTAAAATTCAGAGAACTACAAGAATCGTCATTATCATCACTTAAATAAAAGTCAAATTGATTAACACCATACGTATTGTCACTAACTGAACGCATTATTTGTGTAGCAGTTGGAGTTAAATATGGCGCATTTTCAAAATTATAATTAAAATCTAATGTTGTATCATTATCATTATTGCTATCTTGTTCATCCTCATTTACTTCATAATCATCATATTTACATGTATTAGTATATCTAAATAATTTAGGAAGTGAAATATTTTTAATATTTTCAGACTGATTATCATATGATAAATCTGGTGTTTTGCAAACAGTATAGCCTCTTTGTGTTCCTTGAGAAGTTTGTCTAGCACAAATAAACATATTACCAAATTTTGTATCAAATGTTTTATGTGATATATAAATATCACTACATAAGTTTGTAATAAATCCGTCTCCACACATGTTATTATCTTGCATATATTTTTTCATTTCAACTAATAAAGTAATCATTTTTTTCTTAACACACGCAGCATTTTTTTCAATGTTATCATAATCATTTTTTAAATCTTCATCATTTTGTTTTGATTTATTAATATAATCATCATAACTATTAAAATTATCAATATGATTAATATAATTATATTGTTCAAGTTGTTCCTGTTGATATTTTTTAGCTTCATAAAGGATTTCTAATGTTCTTTGTCTAAAAATATATTTGTCAAAATGAGTTTCAATATCATTATCTTTTTTATTTATACTAAATGATAACACATTAATATTGTCAGTTCTATTTTTTTTAGATTGAATAAGAAGACGGAAATCATCTGGACAATTAGATATTATATGATAAATTTTATTTGTTTCACCAGTAATATCACCAATATAAAGTCTATCTGTCCATAAATTAGAAATATAATTATAAATAAAACCATTAGTTATAAAAATTTCAACATCATATATCATTTTATAAAGAAGACTATGTAAAATTTCTCCATAAACAAGACCCGCTTTTTCAATCTCATCAACAAAATAATAGGAACCTTTATTTCCAGTGCTAATTGTATTAAGTAGATTTGCATCGTGATTAATACCAAATCCTACAAAAATATTGTAGACAGATTTATCAACAAATCGTAAAAGATTATTTGGATTATTATCGCCCATTGTGACATCGCCGTCTGTCATAAATATATGATTAATTTGATTATTAGGATACAAACATCGTAATTCATAAATATAATCACTAGTTTTTTTAAGTGCTAATTCAATATTAGTACCACCATCAGGTTCAATATTATTAATTTTATCTAATATTTCATGTATTTTTTCTTTAATATTAACTCTTTCAACAACTTTATAAAATTTATCATCAAATGTAAATATAGTTATGTTTGCTTTAATATCAGGATTTTCTCTAAAATAAATCACCATTTTTTTTAGGGTGTGAATAATATGTTGCATTTTGCTTCTTTTGTCAGAACATAAATCATCCATAGAACCAGAATTATCAATAACAAATACAAATTCTTGCTCCACTTTAGTTGGTAAACAATAAACCGCAGTAAAGTTAAGTATTCCAAATTTGGCATCAGTAATTGGTAAATTTTCTAATTCTGTATTTTTTTCCTCAAATGTGGTGAAAGCTTGTTGAAAATAATAACATTGCGAATCATTATTAGTATTAATTGAAGTAAAACTTGACATTCTTATTTTGTATTATATTATAACTTTAAATGTTTTTCCATTTTCATTTTTATTTTTAACTAATAATTAAATTATAAAATCACTAAATCTTTTCTCAACATAATCACTTGCATCAAAATAAGAATTAAATGTTGTTTTATATTGATAAGGACTGTTTTTAATAGGTACACTAACATGAATATTTTGTCTATTAATTTTGATTTGAAAAAAATCTGTTTCATGACCAAATTTAGTATACTCAATTAAGTCCATCTCATTTTTAGTCATATGCCATCCATTTTCTTTAAATAAAGAATCTAAAAGTAAAAACCCTTTATTTTTAATTTCAACAGTGTTAATAATGGTTGACATCATATTATCGTTTGTGTTCATATGTTATATAAATATATGTAATATCTTTAAATAATTTTTAAATAAATTTATATAAATAGACGAAAAAAATACTTAAAAGATATAACAAATATACAATATAAATGAACTCTGGTGAAAATATTAGTTTTACTGAAGGTAGTAATACAAGTCAAGGACAAAAAGAAGTTAAGTTGGTAGATGTATCGGTTTCAGATGAGAATGTAGCTTTAAATCTAATAGTTTCTTTTTTGTCATTAGCTCAAAGAAGAGGATGTTTTTCTTTTGATGAATCTGCAAAGATTTGGGAATGTGTGAAAAAATTTCAAAAATCAATCTAATTGATTGCATTATTTTATATTTCATTTATCAAATATAAAATAAAAATATAAAAACAATATTAATATAATTTATATAATAAATGGAAAATATATTTACATATATTTATTTATTTTTTGAAGAATTTTTTGAGTTGATTCATCCAGATATTTATGAGGAAATAAAAAAACCCTAATTTATATTAATAATTTTGTAAACAGTTTTTATTTATTTATTTTAAAATAAACAATTATTAATTTCTCAATAATGTATACATGAACTCTATAGAAATTTTTAATAAAATATTTAATAAAAATCCAATTCTAGGAAGAGCATTGATAAGTCAGGTAAAAAATTGGCCAACAAGTCCTTCAAACTTAAAAAAGAATTGCAAAATATTTGAACAGTTAAATAAAGCAGATTTAGAAATTGATAAAGATTTAAGTAATGAATGTTATGAAATTTTATGCGTTAGTGCTTATATAAGAAAAGCATTAATACAACGTGGTTTAATGAATATACAGTATTATATTTTGCTAGATGAAGCAATGCGAACTCAGTTAGAACAAAATAACGTTGTATCTAAAGGAGGAAGAAACCAAGTAGGTGGAATAGGTTTAAGTCAGTTATTAGCCAAGATTGGTTTAGCATTTGCACTTTTAGGTAGTTCTGAAGGAATTGAATCTCCATCTGCAGTAGTAAATAGTGATTCTCCATCTGTACTAGTAAACAGTGATTCTTCAATGGTATTTTCTCCTCCAGTAGAGTTTGCAAGTACCAAAGAAGATATTCAGAAAAATAGAATGATTCTTGCGGAAAAACAAATGAATGAACTTGTCACAGACAAAAATCCATGGATATTACCAGAAACGACAATTACAATTGCAAAAGGAGTAACCGAAGGACAAATTGATTTTTTTAGAACAACAATGGAAGAATTAAATTCAAAATTAGCTAGTTCATCCAGAGATGCAACTGTAATGTGTGGACAAATTTCTAGTAGAGCATCAAATTTAAATGTTTTTTCTAATGAGGCTTTTGTTCAACAAGTATTAACTTTTCAGGATGAATTAACGGCAGAAAGCAAACAAAAAAGAACATCCGATATTATTCAAGATAAATCATCATTTGTTACTCGAGGTGCATTGGCAGTTGCAACTAAAGCAGCTTATGGAATGCTTACAGGTACCAGCTCACCTGAAATAACATTAGATAATAATGCTATAATGAAACAAGCGTATGATAAAGCAGTTGCCCAAATAAATGAGGGTAGAACTGGACAGGTTGAATCTTTAACGTATTCACAAGGATATAAAGAACTGTGTAAAGCAACTCCACGACCCAGATTTGAAGTTTCTGTGGATGAAAGTCCAGGAGGTGCCAAAAATTTAGTAGTAAAAACAAGTTTTGGAAATATGAATACTGGACAATTATTATTAATTCATATAGAAACAATAGGGAGAATTAAAATAATGTTAAAAGACCCAGAATTAAAAGAACAAAATAAAAAAGTTTTAGAATCTTTGTCGGAAAGAACAGAAATGGAAATTTCTTTAATTGAGTCAAGTACGTTATTTGCTCCATTAGATGGAACTGTTCCAATGCCTGGTGCTAGTCTGTTTACGGGATTTATTGCTGATTCAACTGTTGCTACTAGTAATTTTGAAGAAATTGTAAAACAAATAGCAACTGCTCTTCCTTTATCTGGAGCAAATGCTGATGCTTTATTAGATATACAACGTTCGGCGTTTGAAATAAGACAAAACTCCAGAAATCAAGCTGCTGCAGAATGGAAAACTTATTTGAGTGATGCAACAAAAGTAGGCACATCCATTTTAACAGATGCTGTTGGAAATGTTGCAATTGGGACAGCAGAAGCAGCAAATATAGTGCTAGATAGTGCAAGTGGACTAGCACAAAATGTGCTTACTAGTAGTGGCGATGTTGTTGGTACTGCAGTTGATGAAGCTAGTAAGGTTGTTAATATAGGAGTTGATGAAATTGGAGTTCTTGCTAATAAAGGAATGGATATAGCTGGAGATGTTGTTGAAAAAACGAGCGAAACCGCGGCAAATTTAATTTATACATTATTACCAGCAGCAATAGCATTATTAGGAGTAGGTGGTGCAGCAGCATGGATTGTGATATGGTTTAAAAAAAACATGTTTAGTTTTGGAAATGGAACTGCACAACAACAACAACAACAGCTTCAACAATTGCAGGAACAATTACGTGGACAACAAGAACTACAGCAACAACTTCAACAAATAATAATGCAGCAACAGCAACAACAAGTCACAACAGCACCACAAATTGCTAATGCGCCAGCCGCAGCAGTTGCACGAAATAATGGTTCTCAATACGGACCACATGGTGAACAAAATTATCGTAGATTTCAAAATCAAGAAGAAGAAGGAGAAGAATATAATCCTAATCAAAGATACGGAGGAAAAAGAAAAAGAAGAACAAAAACACGAAAAAATAAAAAAAATAAAACCCGTAAGATGAAGGGTGGAAAAAGACGACAAACTAAACATAGAAAAAATCGTCAAACTAAGAAACGTTAAATATAAAAAGTATTTTAATTTTATAAATTATATAAAATTAAATATTTTCGCTTCGAACAGGGCTTGAACCTGCGACCATAACTTTAACAGAGTTATGCTCTTCCTACTGAGCTATCGAAGCACTAATTTATTAGTTGTTTACTGTATGAAATCATTGTTTATTTATTCATTGTATTACATATTATTTATGTTATATATCTTTAAATTGTTTTTCTCTAATATATATTATTTAATAAATATATTTATCGTTTATAAAACATAAAAATATAATGATATTATTTAATAATATGGGATATATATATATTTAATTTTATTAATAAGTAATTGAATTATTTATTAATATTAGGTCCTACTGGGATTCGAACCCAGGTCACAAGATTCAAAGTCTCGGATGATAAACCACTACACTATAAGACCGCCAAAATACAGTTTCCTTAATTATTATTATTATAATAGTTTATTTGCTGTATGGAAACTTTCACTACTCCTCTGACCTACCGAATATTTTAGATGATTTGAGTTTGCTGTAAAGGATGCAAATTGTTTAATTAAAATTAATTAACTAATTACAATTTTATTTGCCGGCGTACTGCATCCTGGGATTTATATTATTATTATTTATATTTTGCATGAGGTGGGATTCGAACCCACGAACAAATATTGACGAGCTCTTAAGGCACGCGCGTTTTTATGGGCTATTTTATTTGGAGCTACTATTATGCGGCTTTATCCAAATAAATATAACTGACCACTTCGCTACCCATGCTCGAAATGCTAGTTTCAGATTTTTAATTTATTTAATTAAGATTTGCTGTATGAAACTAATTGTAATGACTTATTCAACCACTACATATTAATAATGCAATTGTCTTTAAATAGTTTATAAGTAAATAATATAAATATAAATGCATAATTATTATAAACAATGGGATTTATATATAAAATTACAAATATTATAACAAATAAATGTTATATTGGCGAAACCAAACAAAGTAATCCTGAATCAAGATGGAAAAAACATAAAAATACAATAAAAAATGGTGTAGGATGTCCAGCTCTTCAAAATGCAGTTAAAAAATATGGTATTGAAAATTTTAAATTTGATATTTTATTAATATGTTTTGATAAAGACCGTTATAAATATGAAATTGAATATATTAAAAAATATAATTCAATTGTTCCTAATGGATATAATATTTTAGAGGGAGGACCTGGTGGAAGCTTTCAAGGAAAAACTCATTCAGAAGAAACAAAAAGGCGAATAAGCGCAAAATTAAAACAGAAATATATTGATAATCCTGAATTAAAAAAAGAAATGTCTGAAAGAAATAAAATATTAATGAATTTAGAAGTTATTAAAAATAAAATTAGTGAAGGAGTGATAAATTCTAAAAAGTATCAACAAATGATTAAAGATAAAAAAGTTGGTAATTATAATAATAATTTACATACTGAAGAAAGTAAAAATAAAATTAGAGAAAGTATTAAAAAATATTATAACAATAATGAAAAACAAATTAATATAATTAAACATAGAGAAGCAATGGCTAAATCAGTAGGTATTAAAATTTCTCAATATGATTTAAATAATATATTAATTAATAATTTTGTTAGTTTTGCAGATGCTTCTAGACAAACAGGAATTCCAAATAGCACAATTAAAAAATGTGTAAAAAATAATATAACAAATAGAGGATTTATTTGGCAAAAAGAAATTATTTAAATAAAATAAAAATAAAAAAGGGGTTGTCCCCAATTTTATTAGTAAATGATTAAACAAGTATAATATAATATATAAATATTCTTACCTTTAAACTCTGGATTAAATTTCTGGAAACCTATAAATATAAAGTTAACATTAGTATTTTATATTTTGTTAAATCTTTCTCAAAGAAAGAACAACGATGTTTCTCATGATGTAGTCTTTGCCTTGATGCGCTCTAGTGGTTTGGCCAATAATTTCATATTTACCATACCACAAGTATTCTAGTTTTTTTCCATTTGTAGATACTCTGTATAGATAAATGTGCTCTGTTTTTTCTGGATTTAATAACGGTTCATTGAATTTGCGGTCGGATTCATCTTGGTCTCCATTATGTCCAAACAATGTATATTCCACGTTATTTGGGTCATTCAAATTGTCGTCATAGTAGTAGGTATCATCTACAGATTTCAATATCGTAGTTTTTTCATTTTTTCGGTAATTAATACCTGCTCCACTAAATGGTTTGCAACCTGTTTGAGCTAATATGAATTGCTCCAAACCATTTATACCACCCCATGTATCAAAATGAATAATATTATTCATTATTTTGATTTTATTGATTGATTGCTTTGAAAATATTTAATATTGTTTTTGTATAATAATTATCTTTCATATTAATTAAAAAAAGTATTCAATTTTTTTATTTTAGTATATTTTTTTCAATACAACTTAAATTTTATAAAACTTTAATTAAAAATAAAAATAAAATAAAATAAAAAAGGGGTTGCCCCCAATTTTATTAATAATGATTAACAAATATAATTATAATAAATATTCTTACCTTTAAACTCTGGATTAAATTTCTGGAAACCTACAAACATTAAACATTAGTGATTAGACATTTTAATAATAAAACTATACTAATTTTTATTAATTTTTATTAATTTTTATTAATTTTTATTAATTTTTGATTATAATTATTATTATATTGCTTATAAATTTCCACAAATGATGTTGCTTGTTTTGGCTCGTTTACTATTTTCAGGACTAGTTGTTCTTTTTTCTTGTTCTTTTGCATCATTAATACCTTTCATGATGACATCTTCAGACATACCAATACCTTTGGCGATATCAGACAAATCAAACGAGAATGTGCCTGACATGTCTAATGTCGATTTTTTCATCAAGGCTTTTACTGGTGCATTTGGCGGTACATTTGATGGTTTGCATTTTTTCAAAGGAGTAAAGAAGAAGCACTCGTCTTCACAGAAAGTTGCATTTGAAATCGGAGGAGAAGCAGACTCAGAACATATTTGCTGATGAAGCGCTAGTTTTGTTTTGTCGTAGTACTCGGTATCACAAAATTCACATTTCAGGTTTTCGTCGTCAATTGATACAAGCTCAGGCAAAGAGTCTGTTTCTCCTAAAAGCTGGTTTTTGATTGTCTTTATTTCAAGAGATTGTTCCAGTAATTTACCCATCAAAAACCCAATATTTTTGCTTTGAAGGTCAATCATTTCTTGCTGAACCGCAATTTGCTTTGCTTGTTTTTCAAAGTTCTGAAACAACTCATCCGTATATGCTACTAACTGATGAGTATTGACCTTTGACCTAACCAGTGGCGTTTTTGCAGGCAAAACAATCCAGTATTCCGTTCTTGAAATTTGCAATCTTGTTTGGCTTTCTTTGATAAACTGTTTGTACCAAACCCCAACTGAATTCCATTCGATGAGTTTTATGAAAGCGCTGTAAAACTTGACTTCCTTTGTCTCTGGGTCCTTTGTAGCAACAAAATCCGCGTAAGCAACTAATCCCACACCAATAGTTCTGAATGTGAATTTGATGTCATCTTCCGTGTATCTTCCATCAATTCGGGGGATATAAATATCCAGATTATTTGGATTGAACGCAATTGCCTTTGCCTCATCAGCATAATTAAATTTCTCAATAGACATAATAGAATTGTTAAAACTCATTTTGCAATTAGTGATTTCTTAAAGAAGGCTTTGTATAAATAATACTTTTAATTTAAACACGTAAAAGCATTTCAATTTTATTTTTAATATATATAAATATTGACATGACTTAAATTTTATAAATTAAAAAAGTATTTAAATATTTTTATTAAATAAAATATTTAAAATTGCTCATACCGGGGATTGAACCCGGGATAACTGCTTATAAGACAATTGTGATAACCACTTCACTATACGAGCTCCAAAAAATGCACACCTAAGCCTCCCTTCATGCTAGTTTCAATTATGTTTAAATTTTATATTTAACAAAATAATTGCTGTATGAAACTAAATGACACCCACGGTGAGACTCGAACTCACAACCTTCAGATTAGAAGTCTGACGCGCTATCCATTGCGCCACGCGGGTCTTACGGTCACTTTCTCTCACTGACATATAATTAATGCAAAATGTCTTTAAATAGTTTTTTAAATATTATAATTTAAATTATAATAATAAAATAATATATTATTAATGTTTTTAAACTATTTAATTGCACCTTCATTAAACTCGTTGTTTTTTACAGGAATATTACTTTTATTTATTTTTATAATCTTTATAAAAAATTTTAAAAGAATAAATAATTTAAATTATTATCAAAAAATAATGCTTCTCTCTACGATTACAATTGCAATTGGAATTCATGGATTAATTCACTTAGGTGTAGAGACACAATATAATTTTAATCCTTATAGATGGTTTTAAACATTTAAATTAAATATTAATTATTAAAAAATAAATAAAATAAAATTATTCTAGCATCTAAATGCAAACGCAAATACACCAACTGCAATAATACCTAGAACCAGTCCAGCGTGATAATTATAAGACATCACTCTATACATTTGCAACCAAGCTTTTACTTGTTCAGAATTACTAATATGATTTAACATCCAATCAGATTTAGGAGACAACATATAATAAAAATAATTGGTTAGAAAACAAGTTGCCATAACAGTACAAACTAATGAAGTGTTATTCATTCGAACCCTTTTAAAATTTAGATTATAAAATATGATAAAGAGAGAAAGAATAAAACCTAAAATATATCCATATACACTGATTCTCCTTCTCTCTTCAGAAATATTATCATGCCTTTTTTGTAAATCAGTTGGAAGTTTTTCTTTATAATGTTTTACAATTTCACTTTTATTTGTTCTGTTATAAAAATAAATCATACCAATAATAAATACAGCTGATATCATACACGAAATAGTACATGCCATTTATATTTATATAATTATATAATTTTATAATTTAAAAATATATAATTAAATTTAACTTCTTTTTCTACTTTTGGTTCTTTTTCTACTTTTGGTTCTTTTTCTACTTTTGGTTCTTTTTC
>Ga0114966_10000968_pt1 | contig 26819 bp, 24 predicted proteins | sample M_130207_XF_Meta_FD_87029 | JGI IMG/M metagenome (GOLD analysis project Ga0114966, IMG submission 87029) | Freshwater microbial communities from Lake Montjoie, Canada to study carbon cycling - M_130207_XF_MetaG | ecosystem: Environmental > Aquatic > Freshwater > Lake | place: Lake Montjoie... | reverse complement strand
CCGCTGAAACCTGAAACCGCGCCGCCGCCTGGTCGGCGGGCTTCTATTCGTTTGTCATGTCACCCGCTAAGAGTAGCCCATCAGGCGTATATCGCAGCGGGCTGCAATTTCCGACAATGCAGCCAGGAGAACAGGAGCAACCCATGCAAAGCCGGATTAAGCGCGCAAAGTTATCCAAAGTGATGGGCAGGGAGCCCCACGTCAACTGGCTGGTGCTGGCCAGGTGCGGCGCGGGCCTGGCGACGATTGCGCTGGTCGCGTTCGCCGGCCTGCGCGCCCCCATCAACGCTGCGGCACTCGAATCGCGGTTCGCCCCTGCCGCCGCGGCAGGCACACAGGACCATCAGCGCCCGCCGTCCCAGCACCGGAAACAGGTATTCGACGAACGGCGGGCGCGCTTCGGGGGCGACACCGGCAGGCAAGGTATTGCACGCGAAGCGAAAATACCGGCTAATGAGCTGCCGCTGGCCTTGCGTTTTTTTGTAAAACACGGGATTAGTTTTTGGCATAATAGCGCCACTCTTTGGACTGCAGGCTCTTGCCGGTTGAGTCCGGCGCAGAGGTGTGGCTATGTCAATTCGAATTGCTTCGATCGTAACGGCGTGCATTGTCGCGCTCGCTTTCAGCGCCAAATTTGTGCAAGCGGCGGATCTGCGGATCGCGCTGAGCTCCGAGCCTAACTCGATGGACCCGCATTTTCATGCGCTCGCGCCAAACAATAATCTCGCGGCGCACATGTTCGAGGCGTTGACGCGATTCAATTCCGACTCGGTCTTGGGCCCGGCGCTCGCCGAATCCTGGCGGCTCGTCGACGATACAACCTGGGAGCTCAAACTCAGGAAGGGCGTCAAGTTTCACGACGGCAGCGACCTGACCGCGGAGGACGTAGCGTGGTCGCTCGACCGGCCGGCGACGATCAAAAATTCTCCCGGCCCGTTTACGCTCTATACAAGACAAATTACGAGCAAGGAGATTGTCGACCCGCTGACGATCCGTTTGAAAACCGCAGCGCCGTATCCGTTGATGCTGAATGATCTCAGCGCGGTTTTCATCGTGTCGAAGAAAGCGACGCAAGGCGTCGCAAGCGAGGAGTTTGCGCAGGGCAAAGGAGCGATAGGCACCGGGCCTTTCCGGTTTGGCTCGTTCCGGCGCGGCGACCGTGTTGAACTCCTGCGCAATGACGCCTATTGGGGCGAAAAGCCCGCGTGGGACAAGGTCACTTTTCGGTTCGTGTCGTCCGATCCTTCGCGGCTGGCGGCCTTGCTGGCGGGCGACGTCGACGCAATAGACAACGTGCCGACCGCGGACTATGTCAAGACAAGGGCAAATCCGAACGTTCAAGTGTTTTCCAAGGTCTCCCACCGCGTCATTTACTTCAATATTGATCAGGGACGGGACATCACGCCGTTCGTTACCGACAAGTCCGGCAATCCGCTCGGCAAAAACCCGTTCAAAGACCTGCGCGTGCGACAGGCGTTCAGCAAGGCAATCAACCGGCAGGCGATTGCGGACCGCGTCATGGAGGGCCTCGGCGTCCCGACCGGCAATTTGGTGCCAAGCCCGATGTTCGGATTCAACCCGGCAGTGAGGGTGGAGCCTTTTGACCCCGAAGGCGCACGCAGGCTGTTGGCCGATGCCGGTTACCCGGACGGATTCGGACTGACGATCCACGGTCCCAACAACCGTTACGTGAACGACGAACAGATCCTGCAGGCGGTTGCGCAAATGCTCGCCCGCATCGGCATTCAGGCGCGCGTCGAAGCGATGCCGCTAAGCGTCTATTTTTCCCGCGCGAACAAGAAAGAATTCTCGATGGCGCTCGTGGGTTGGGGACCGCAGACCGGAGAGGTTTCATCTCCGTTGCGCTCGATACTGGCGACCATCAATCCCGACAAGGGCATGGGTACGGTCAACTTCAGCCTCTATTCGAACGCGAAGATGGACGCTTTGCTCGAGGAAGGCTTGCGCACGGTGGACGACAGTAAGCGCGAAAAGCTGCTGCAGGATGCGGTGGCGATGTCGGTGAACGATGTGGGGCTAATCCCCATTCATTTTCAGGTGGTCACTTGGGCCGCGCGGAAGGGGGTTACCTACATTCCGCGGATAGACGAGCGGACATACGCGCACCAGTTTATTTCGAAATAGGATCGGCGCTCTCATCTAGCTTGATTGCACCCGTCTCCCAGAGCTTTGGTGTCCATCGTTTTGTAAAGGTGGTCCACCAACAGCTTGCTCAGATTAGTTTGAGCGACTCCAAAACGTTAATTCTGCCGGCACCTGTTAGATCCCCCCAGACGTCTGTTTGCTTGATTGGCCGGTCCGTCCTGTCTTCGGCGACCTGATGACTGCTCGGCTTCAGTGGGCTCTTCCGGATGGCCTCTCCCTTTTTCGATCCGTCAATTACGTAATCCCTGATTTCCGCGGGAGTCAATGTCTTGTTCTTCTGTTGGGCAACTTGCAACATCAGAGCAACTAAGCCACTGACATAAGGCGCGGCCGCACTGGTTCCATTCATTCTGGTTGGTTGGGCGCGGTGAGAGGAGGCGGAAAGAATTCCAGTGCCCGTCGCTACTTCTGATGCCGGTGCGCAGACTTCTGGTTTGCGATGGCGAATAGTGCTGAGGTCACCTCCGATGGGTCTGGTGGGGCCGCAGGCAGAATAGCGGGCTACTTCCTGCGTGTCGGTGTTGTATGCCCCGACACTAATTGCCAGCTCGCATGCAGCCAGATTGCTCAACGTGCATTCCGGATTTGCATTTTTGACGTCAAATCTGGATTGCCTCCTATGGGCGCCGGGCTTGCCCGCGTCGCGCTCTATCCACGCATCCAAGCGCGCCTTCGTCCTCCCGGAATTGTGAAACTCGATCTTCCATGTGCCCGCGGGGGGCGCCGACGCGTATTGCGCAGTCCAGCCCTCGTCCGTAGGCAGCAATGCAATCACTACGTGATTGTCGTGATTTCCGGCGACGTCATTTTCCTGAAGAACCCAACCCACGGTTTTCCCGTTTCGGACAACAACGTCCTTTACGCTCTCGCTGAGCTTGAAAGGCCCCAGTCGCGGTTCACCGGGACAGGTAAGATACAATTCCAGTTCAGCATCTCCGTTATACCAAATATCGACTAGATTCAAGGTGGGGTCGTCGGGAGGCAGGTTCCAGCGTATCGTTTCTCCATCCTTATTGCGTTTGATCTCCTGTGTCGTATGGCAATTGGCCTCGAAACCATTGCCCGCTGCGACAACCACGGCACGGTTCGACACGTTTCTTAGCAGGCCATCGATGCCTTTTTCATGAAAGGACGTTCCATCATGCGGTCCGCCATACGCTCCATAGCTGATATTGACGACCGCGGGTTTTCCTTCTGCCTTTGCTCTGGCGAAAATATACAATACGCCATCGAGAATCTTGTCAAATAACGTCCGCCCGCCTTGCTCGATTAGGTCCGTGGGAAGCTGCACAAAAATGATATCCGCATTGCGCGCCACGCCTTCCGCGCCCATAAGAAAATCGTCGTTTCCTGCTGCAATGTCCATTACATGAGTTCCGTGGGAGGCGGGCTCTTCGATCTGATAATCCAGCTTTGCATAGATTTCGTCTTCGTCTATTTTCCCGGCATGCGCCTGCGCGTATGAATTAATCTCTGCACTAATCGCCTTCTCGGACAGTTCGTAACCGTAAAATCCCGTCGCCTGGGTCCATGGCGCGGTTCTGTTTTTTAGCGTTTGATCCCACAAGAATCGAACGCGGGATTTGCATGTTGCAGCGTTTCCAGTGCCGACGCTCGTCAAAAAATTCTTTTTTGCAAACGCGCATCCATCGTCAATGATGCCGACGATAACGCCCGTGCCGTCCAGCTTGAGATTGTTGAAGACGCGATCTGGTGGCATGCCTATATCAAGTACACCATCCCCCAATTGACTTTCCCTGCAGGGCGCATAAGGGCTGGGTATGCAATAACGCTTAATGGGGTCATTTGGAATCTTCCGTAGATGCTTTATAACTTCTTCAAAACTTTTGAATCGATCCAACTTCAGATGTGCGGTAACGTATTTTGTCCTGGAATCGTCTTCGCCATATGCGGGAGGAATCTCAAGCCCCGAACTTTCAGAGATTGCTTTAATTGCGTCCGCGACGTTTGGGCCGATCTTATCAAGCTCCAGTAGAAGTGCGAGGGACCTATTAGGGCCGAATCTGACCCCGGTTTGAAGATAAAGTTGTCGCCCATCATCTCCAATCGTGGCCAGTTTAGTCAAAAGACCCCAGAAAAGATCAAATATTAGCCCTTCTTCTTTAGCGCCTGGTTTTTCCACAGTATCGCCTCTTAGTTGAATTGAAATTCACGAATGGAATTTTCAATGGCGCGCGCAATTCCCCTTTGACTACTTGGTTGATTGCATTTACGCGACCATTGCATTGGCGGAACGTTATCGCCATTGTTCATTTGTTGCCTTGGTCCACAGCCAATTTAATGCGGAACCTTTAGTTTTGGTTTTGAACACGAAATAGTCCGCAAGTCGCTCGCCTAACCGCCGGCCTTGCTTAAGGTCATCCACGTAGTGAAGGCCCGCGATGACGCGATTCATGCCGATTCTGTCGGCCAGCGCGATTAATTCTTCGCCGGTTTCCGCCATGTGACCGTTGCCATTATTCGGTGCAGTGGCCGCTGGAGGGTTCCCGGCATCCGGCCCGACATTAATTTTCTCGGCGTCTGTGAGCAATTGCTTCAGTACTGCTGCCACGAAGTGACATTGAACGGCGTGACCTGCCGGATACGAGCCGTGCCCGGGGGTCACTAAAACTGGTTGCACGAGTGCGGAGCGATCGGCCGGTCGGCGAATTGCCCAATGATGCTTGAACTGCATCACGACAACTGTAGAGCAGTGGAACACCGCACTCATTGCTTCGTAGGTGAAACGATGCCGTCCTGGCTGCAAGTTCAGTACCGAAGCAAAGAAGGCATACGGAACGTTGACTTGCGTAAGAATCTCGGCCATTCGATCTTGCCGAAGTGCCGCCTTCACAATGACCTCCTCGAGCGCATTCTGCAGTGTTGCGGGCTGGGGATGCTGTGCATCGTTCATCTCGTACTCCGGCGCTTCAAGGACAAAGTCGCCGCCACCGCCCGCAGGAATGTTGAGCGTGGGTTTTTGAGCGCTGCTTACATCAAATGTAAGATCAGAAAGCAACTCAAACTCATACATGCGGCCTCGTACGTCCTTTGACCACCGTTCAAACTTGTCATATTTGGCAGGAAGCCCAGGGGGCGTTAATGTCAGATCAGGAGTCGGCTTGGTGATTCTCCGAACAATCTCTCCCTGCGTCGTCCAAAGCGCTCGCGCCATCATCCCGCTTGTGTGCCCAGCGCCTGCAGAACTGCCGTCGCTGCCGTCACTGCCATCGCTGCCATCGCTGCCGTCACTACCATCGCTGCCGTCACTACCGTCGTTCATGAAGCCGGATGATCCAATCATGATTTTCTCCCTGTGGTCGACTAACGAGTTAATGGTCTGACTTACATTTTCTTGTCGCAATACAATTTTCGGCCTGATGCGATATTGTTATTTCGGCACGCCTGATTTTGCGAGACCCTCGCAGAACAGGTTGGTATGTTCGCTCGTACTGCCCGGGTAGCGGTTGCGGAATCCGCTGATGGTCAAGCCTGGTTCGATTGTCAACAATTCGGCGGCCGCCTGCCGCGCCTCATCGACGCGGCCGGAAAGCGCGAGCGATATCGTTAGTATCCTGTGGGTGGACGCAAACATGCGGTTTTCCCGCAGCGAGCGCTGGCAATATTCGATCGCCTTGTCATACTGGCCGGCCACCGCATAAGCAGTACCGGCGATGGACGTAAATGTATACATGTGTGGGTCAAACGGTGAAAGTTCGATAGCCCGATGCGCGCGCTTGACCGCTTCTTCGCCGCGCCCCAGCCAGGCGTGCGCGGAAGTGCTCCATACCCATGCAGAGGCAGCGCTGGGATTTGCCACCAGAGCCTTGTCGAAATGGGCAATGCCTGTTTCCAGGTTCTTGTCGAGGTAAGCCGCAACCAAACCGGATACCGACAATGCCCATGAGTCGGTGCTGTCCTTTTCCAGCGCTGACTCGGCAAACCGCTTTGCGTCGATCGCATCGCGAGCTGGATCGGGCGACCAGCCCTGGCCGACGCGCAGCACATACAATCGCGCGAGCCACGCATAGGGCGCGACGAACGATGGGTCGGACTGGATCGCCGCCTCAAGCATTGCGCGCGCCTTTTCCATGTCGTCGCGCGAGCCGTGGTGCAGAAGATCGACCGCTTGAAGCATGCGCTCGTAAGCCGTCAAATTCTCGGGCTGCTGGGTGCGTGCCCGCTTGAGTTCGAGTTCGCGCACGAACGGCACTATCCGCTTGGCGACCGAGAGCGACATCTCGTCCTGCAGTTCGAAAATGTTCGCAATCGAGCCGTCGAACTTGTCTGCCCAGACGACGCGCCCGCCTTCTGCTTCCACCAGTTCCGTCGTGAGCCGCAGGCGGATGCCAGAAAACTGCATCTTGCCGGTCAGCAAGTAGCGAACTCCAAGCACTTCAGCGACGTTGCTTGGTTCGTAGGCGCGATCGCGAAAGGGTGTGGTCGACAAACGGGAAATGACCGCTAGTTCCGCAACGCGCGATAAATGACCGATCACGTCGTCGGCGATCACGTCGCCCAGAATATCGTGCTGCGGGTCGCCGGAAAGATTGCGAAATGGCAGCACGGCGATCGATGGGCGGTCACCCATGCGCGCTCTCGGGGCAACCTCGCGCCGTGCCGCGCGACCGGGCGGCCATGCCCGGAATGCGCGGACCGGCTGCCGCACATTTTTGAGCCGTCGTTCGCCAATATCTTCGATGTCGGCGTCGAGTGCCGGTGTGAGTTGATCGCGCACATCGGCGGATATCACGACCTCGCCAGGCCCGGCCAAGGCGGTGAGCCGCGCTGCCAGATTTACGTCGTGACCGTACACGTCGTGCGCGTCGGCGATCAGTTCGCCGACCTGGGCGCCCATCTTGAGATGCATTTGACGTTGCGGCGCGACGCCGGCGTTGGCCTCGGCGGCAGCTTGCTGCATGACAAAAGCGGCCTGCAACGCCGGCCGGACGCTCTGGAACTCCAGCAGCATGCCATCTCCCTGGCTTTTGACGAGCCGGCCGCCATGCACCGGTAGCACGGAATTTTCCACGTGTTTCACCAGCCGCAGCCATCTTTGCACCGTGTCAATTTCGTCCTCCTCCATCAGACGGACCGAGTCCTTCATGTCCACCATCAGCACGGTACGTGTTACCCGGGCTGGTTGGGCGGCAGAAACGATGTCGTTTGAGGCCATGCTAGGCAGCTTTTTGGCGTGGGGAAATACTCATTTTGGGCTATGCGCCCGGAACTTAGCAAGCGGACGCGCGGATGACCGTTCGAGCGGTATGCAGACGTCATTAACCCCGCGCCGCCAGGCGGACGGCCCCCGAAAAGTCGCAAATCCAGTGCGTTTACGCACTGACTACCGTTGCGGCGGCCCCTAGACTGATCACCGTAATGAACCTCTGGGCCGGGCCAGCGGAAACACGGCGAATGAGGGCCGTCACAACATTTGATGAAGGGGTTGCCATGGGAAACTTATACGAAATAGCTGCAGTCAACCAATTAAGACAATCGCCCGTCACGCTGCTGGAGAAACTTACCCGTCGTCAACTCGAGGTGCTCGCATTGCTTTGTGAGGGTCTGCCGAACAAGGCGATCGGCAGGCGACTGAATATCTCCAGCGCCACCGTCAAGATCCACGTGGCCCACATTTTTCGGGCGCTGAATGTCTCCAGCCGGTTGCAGGCGGTTATCGTTGCGCGCAGCCTTGGCCTCGAGATCAAGACAGTGAATGCCGAAGTAATGCGACCGGAAACCGATACTGCTTCGCGCTATCCCTTGGTGCTGCGCCTGTTGCTGGGCGAGCATGACCCTGAGGGGGTGCAGGCAGTTATTTCGAGCTGGTCGCCGGTGGTGGCCGCGGGTTAGGGCGAACGCCTTACCTCGGCGACTATCTGCTCCAGACGGGCGACATCACGGATGAGCAGCGCGCGGCCTGAACGCTGCACGAGCCCTTGCTTCGCCATCGCCGACAACTCGCGCGTGACCTGCTCACGATAGGTGCTGACTTGACCGGCAATCTCCGAATGCCTGGGTGCGGGGTCGATGCGCGCCACATTGGCCTTGACGCCCGCCAGCCGGGCGAGGCGCAAAACCTCCGCATGGACGCGGTTCTGCACGCCCAGCGTGCTCAAGTCGAACACACGTTCAGTCAATTCGCGCACCGAGGTCACCAGCCGGTGCAGCATGCGGTCGCAAACCGCGGGGTGTTCATGCAGCAGGTCGCGAAACACCGCCGGTGCCATCGCCGCAACGAGCGCGTCGTCCAGGGCGACCACATCGGCCGAACGCGACAAACCATCAATTGCCGCGAAATCGCCGAACCAGTCACCTGCCGGAATATCGCGAAAGGTTACCTGGCGTCCCGCAGCGGAAAAAGACGTGACGCGGACGCGTCCCGCTATGATCAGATAGACGTCCTGGTCGGGAGCGTCGCGCGCAATGACGCGTTGCCCGGCCGGGACGTTGCGCCAGCGGCATTGCGCAGCGAGCCGCGCCAGCGCGGATGCCGCCACCCCTTCAAGCAGCCGCACGCGCTTGAGGCCGAGTGCTGACGGTTCGATAGACTTTGATTTTGATACCACGCGTGCAAATGATACCTCAGTCCAGACGACCAAGGGTCGAGGGCGAATACCATGAACAACTCAATGTCCAATGAATCTATGAGCCGCACGCCAGGCTGGGTATGGAAGCAGCGTAACGTTGTGATGCGCTTTATGGTTGCGTTTTACATACGCCGCATGCTGCAATGCATTCGTAATTCAGTTCCGTTTCTGGCGCATGGTCGCCGGCGCGTGGTAAGCATTCAACCATTGCCTACCCGCAGGAGACCGCCGGCAAACAACGCAGAGCCGGTTGATTCTGCGCAACCACAATAAAGGTCTGAGCGGTTAGCGCGCGACCGGGCGCCGCGGGTCGCTGCACCATTCGCTCCACGACCCGGGATAAAGCCGGGAGCCCGCCAATCCCGCGATTTCCATAGCCAGCAGGTTGTGGCACGCGGTGACGCCGGAGCCGCATTGATGCACCACCGCGGCGGGCGGCAACTCACCGAGCAATTGCGCAAATTCGCCGCGCAGGTCCGCCGCGGTCTTGAATCGTCCATCAGCCGCGAGGTTGGCTTTGAAAAAACGGTTCACGGCGCCGGGGATATGGCCGCCGACCGGGTCGAGCGTCTCGTTTTCACCGCGAAAGCGGTCGGCGCTGCGCGCATCGATCACCTTGATTTGCGGCAGCCCCAGTTTTTTCTGAATAAAGGCTGTGTCGATTGAAATGTCGCGCACCGCACCATTGAAGACGCCGGTTTGTATCGCTGGCACCTGTGCGGTTACTTGTGATCCCGCCTGTTGCCACGCGTCCCAACCGCCATCGAGCACCGCAACTTGAATGTGCCCCATCCAGCGCAACATCCACCACAGGCGCGCGGCGAAGAATCCGCCCGATGCGTCGTAGGCGACGGCCTGCATGCCGTCGCGCATGCCGAGTGCTGCCAGCCGCGCGCGGAATTTTTCCGGGTCCGGCAGCGGGTGGCGGCCGTTGGTGCCCGTCCTGGGGCCCGACAAATCTTCATCGAGATGCACAAAACGCGCGCCAGGGATATGCGCCGTATCGTAAGCGCGGCGCCCGGCTGGGATATCCGCGAGATCGTGGCGGCAATCGAATACGATCCAGTCAGGATCGTCGACATGAGCGGCGAGTTCGGAAACTGCAATGAGGGTGGTGAACATCAGGATTCAGGATTCAGGATTCGGAATTCGGCTGGAGTGGGTGCTGCAGGCAGCTTCACCCTGAATCCTACTCTCCTGCTTTGAGTTCGCGCCGCAGGAACTCGTGGAAGTGCAGCAGGCCGTCTTCCATCGGCGATTGATAGGGCCCGGTTTCGTTGCGGCCCTGCTTGTACAGTGCGCGCCGGCCTTCGGTCATGCGCGCGATGATCTCTGCGTCTTCCGCCGCGGTTTCCGCATAGGCAGCCTGTTCGGCGGCGACGAACTCGCGCTCGAACAGCACGATGTCTTCGGGGTAATAGAACTCGACTACGTTGCTGCAGGCATCCGGTCCGCGCGGCACTATGCTGCTGACGACCAGCACGTGCGGATACCATTCCACCATGACGTTGGGGTAATAGGTCAGCCAGATTGCGCCGTGCGGCGGCTCGCGGCCTTCGTTGTAGCGCAGCACTACCTCATGCCATTTTTCGTAAACCGGCGTGCCCGGACGCGCGAGGTTTTTTTTGACGCCGCAGGTCTGCACGCTGTACCAATCGCCGAATTCCCAGCGCAAATCGTCGATCGACACGAAATTGCCCAGGCCCGGATGAAACGGCACCACGTGATAGTCCTCGAGGTAGACCTCGATGAAGGTCTTCCAGTTGCATGGGTATTCTTCGATCTGTACGCGATCGAGCACATAGCCTGAAAAATCGAGATCGCGCTTGACGCCCATGCTGGCGAGATCGCGCGCGACATCGCGCTCGCTGTTGAACAGCAGCCCGTTCCAGTTCTGCAGGGGGGTGCTGCCAAGATCGAGACAGGGATTGCCGGGGAAATGCGGCGCGCCGAGCAATTTGCCGTCGAGCCCGTAAGTCCAGCGGTGGATCGGGCACACGATGCTGTTGCGCGTATTGCCGCGGCCTTTGAGCATGATGGCCTGGCGATGGCGGCAGACATTGCTGAGCAGCTCGACCCCGCCCGCGTTGCGCACCAGCGCCTGCGCGTTGTCGAGACGCTCGAGCGCATGAAAGTCGCCGACCGCGGGGACCAGCAGTTCATGGCCGACGTAGCCCGGGCCCGGCGCGAACAGCAGGCGCTGCTCGAGCGCGTAAACCTGCGGATCGAAGTACCACTCAACAGGAAGTTGCGGGGAAGTGCGACTGAGCGCTGGCTGGCTGGCCAAGTCTGACATGCAGGGTAGTCTCTAGGCTAAGATTGGAAAAGGCGGGAGCGACGCACTAAAAGCATTTATTAACAAGCCCTTACATATCATTGTCTACCGATTTTCATAAAAAGGCAACGGATTTGTTGGCCATATGAGTGTTATCTATTTGTTTTAAAAAGAAAACGTATTCATCCAATCGGCGGGCAGGTGCGTGGAGCGCAGCACTGGAACGGTGAGATGAATCTGACGCAGACGAGGTAGCAGGGTTCCTGCGCGCTCTCGTGGCCGTCAGCGCGGCGCGGCGAGCACGCGGTCAAGTTCCGGTATCAGGCCGCTTGCGCGCAAACGCGCGAAATCCGCAGGGCGGTCGATATCCCATGATGGCGATAATTCGCGCCAGCGCCAGTTCAGCGCCGCCAGCCGCTCGCGCGTCGCGGCAAGTACCTGATCGCTGCCCCACGCGATATCGTTAAATAGGCTCGCGTCCCACCGCTTAAGTCCAAGCAGTACATAGCCGCCGTCTTCTGCCGGCATCAGCACTGCATCATTTGCCTCTAGTGCTTCGCTGGCATCGCGCAGATTCTGCGGCGCTATTGCCGGGCAATCGGTGCCTATGATCAGCACGCGCGACACCGCTGCGAGCGTAGCTGCGGCCGCGTGCTGCATGCGCGCGCCCAGGTCACCTTCGCACTGGGTCAAGCCGGCGATGCCATGCCGTTGCAGGCACGCCGCTAACAGCGGGTGTTGTGCCGACGGCGCGCACCAGAGTTCGACGCGGCCAACGGCGGCTGCGATCGCAGTGGCAAGGGTGCGCTCGAGCAAAAGGTTTTGCAGCGCGGCGGCGCCAGCGGCGCCGAGCAGAGGGATGAGGCGTGTTTTTGCCGCGCCGGGCTCGGGGGCCCGCGCGAAAACCAGTATGCGCGTTTCAGGTGTGCGGGCTGCAGCGCTATAACGCATCGCAAGGCGGGCCGGGTCGGCGCCCAGAAAATATTCGAGGCGCAGCCGCCACATCAGCAAGATGGTGCGCCATATGCCATGTTGTTCCCAACGGCGCGGCGAAACGACGATGTATTCGCGCAGACATAACGGCGCGTTGCGGGACTTTGCAATCTTGCACAGCGCAATATCTTCCATCAGTGAAATCATCGGAAAGCCGCCGATTTCTGCAAACAGCGCGCGTGTCATAAAAATACCCTGGTCACCGGTCGCTATGCCCGAACAGCGCGAGCGCAAATTCATCATGGCGGCGACGAGCTTCAGTAGCCGATGCGTACTCGCGAGCTCGACATCGAAGCGGCCCCATTGTTTTCCACTGGCGGCAAGGCCAGCGAGAATCGCGCGGTCAGCGTCAGCCGGGAGTGTGCAGTCCGCATGCAGGAACAGCAATACATTGCCGTGCGCGACGGCGGCGCCGGCATTCATCTGCGAGGCGCGGCCGCGCGGCGCATCGAGAACACGGTCGGCGAGAGATGCCGCCAGCGCCGCGCTGCCGTCGCTGCTGCCACCGTCCACCACGATGACCTCCACGCCGCGCTCCCGCAGCGGCTGCAGGCGTTCGAGCGTTTCCGCGATGCGTGCGGCCTCGTTCAAGCAGGGCATTACGATGGACAGGGCCGGCAGCGCACTCATGGTTTGAAGTTGTTCAGCGTCCAGTCGTATTCCAGATAAGAGATCGTCGCCCGGCCTGCGGCAATCTGCTGTTGGTGCGCGGGTTGGTCGGCAAGAAACCGCGCATAACGCGCGAGAAATTGCCCGGTCGTCGTTACGGCCTGCGCGCTACCGCCGATTCCCCGGTAACCGCTGGTCCAGTCGGTTTCGTACCAAAGGAATATTTTCGACACTTCGAGCGTGTTCTTGTCAGCGTTGTAGCGGTTGCGCGAGCGGTCGGACAGAAAACGCCGCGTCTGGTCTTCGAGCTGCGTTTCGAGTTTGTCCGCGACGTACGCTTCCCACCGCAGTAATGGACAGCCGATCGCAGCGCAGTTGACCGCGAAATGCACGCGCGGCTCGTCGTAATTCCCGGGCTTGCGCAGCCATTCGTGCTCGACCTGGTCAAGCGTCGAATCGCGGCCGAACAGCCGGAAGAATTTATCTTTCCACGGATCGCCGAATACGCTGCCGAAATCGCGAATCGATTTCAGGTCGGGATAACGCGTCAGAATTTTTTCAACGGTAAACGCATTGTAGGCATTGATGAGGAAAGCCATTTGCCGCGGCTTGTCCCAGTCTTTGAATTCAGTCTCGGTTACCGCCGACAGGCTGGCGAGATAGGATTTGAGCGCCGGGCGGTCCGGCGCAATCACGGCATAGCGCACCTGGCTGGCCGCGCCATTGTTGATCAGCACGACGTGTTTTGCGAGCAACGCCGTCCATGCGGCGTGCGTGTGGTCGAAGTCGGCGTGTGCCGCACTGGCAAAGGCGAGGGCGGCAATGCCCAGCACCGCCATGCGAACGCGCTTCTGCATCATAAACACGGTTATGACGCGGGGCGGGCGGAATCAAACGCCGGGCGTTTGTCGCTTGCCAGCGCCGGCAATTGGCCGATGACGCCGGCAAGGCTGCCATCGTCGCGGCCCCACGCATTCAGTGCCTGCGCAAAGCTCAGTTGTCCTCGCGTGACCTGCGCGCGCTTCCAGACGCCGGCGGCGTATTTGTTCGCTTCTGTAAGCGTCGGATACGAATGTATGGTGCCGAGTATCTTGTTGAGTCCCAGCCCATGCTTCATCGCCAGTACGAATTCGGCAAGTAAATCACCCGCGTGCTCGCCGACTATGGTGGCGCCGAGAATTTTGTCGCTGCCGGGGGCGGTCAGGACTTTGACTACGCCATGCGCTTCCGCATCGGCGATGGCGCGGTCCAGATCCGCAATCGCGTACGTGGCGACTTCATGCGCAACACCTTTTTCATGCGCCTCCTGTTCGTTGAGGCCGACGCGCGCAACTTCAGGTTCAGTGTAAGTTGCCCACGGAATCACCGAATAATCGACTTTGAACATTCTGAACCTGCCGAACAGCGCGTTGACCGCCGCATACCACGCCATGTGGGCCGCCGTATGCGTGAATTGATAAGGTCCTGCAACGTCGCCGCAGGCATATATGTTGGGATAGCGCGTTTGCAGGTATTCGTTGATTTCCACGGTGCGCGCGGCAGTCGAAGGAATGCCGAGTTCTTCGAGGCCATAACCTTCGGTGTTGGCGACGCGGCCGACCGCGCACAGTAATTCGTCGAATGGAATTCTGATCTCGGTCCCGGCGCGCCCGACGATCAGTATTTTTTCACCGCTTTCGACTACGATCCGCTGCGCCTTGTGCCCGACCATCACTTTGATGCCTTCGGCGCTGAAGCGCCGCATGACCATTGCCGAAATCTCGGGGTCTTCGCGCACCATCAGTCGCGGCAGCATTTCGACTTGGGTCACTGCGGAGCCGAAGCGTGCGAAGCATTGCGCGAGTTCGCATCCGACCGGCCCGCCGCCGAGCACTACCAGCCGTGCGGGCAGGGTGCGCAATGCCCAGACCGTGTCGGAGGTGAGTGGATGGATTTCCTTAAGCCCTGGAATCGGCGGTATGAACGGGCGCGCGCCGGCGGCGATCACGATGTTCTTCGTCGTCAGCGTTCGCTTGCCCCCATCGGTAGTGACCTCCACCGCCCATGGTGACGTGATTTTCGCTTCCCCCATGATGCAGTCGACGCCCAGCTCGGTGTAGCGTGCAATGGAATCGTGCGGTTCGATCGTCTTGACCACCCGTTGCACCCGCTCCATCACTTCGGCGAAGTCGAATTCTACCGTTGCCGATTTCATGCCGAACTCCCGCGCGCGCCGTGCGTACGCCAGGAATTTGGCCGAGCGGATCAGCGCTTTCGACGGCACGCAGCCGGTATTCAGGCAGTCGCCGCCCATCTGGTGTTTTTCGATCAGCGTGACTTTGGCTTTCACCGCCGCCGCGATGTAGGCGGTGACGAGGCCCGCCGATCCCGCGCCGATGACGATGACGTTGCGGTCGAAACGCGCGGGTTTCGGCCACTTTGCATAGACCTTGCGTGCTTTGATGGCGTTCACCATCCATTTTGCAATGAACGGGAATATCCCCAGCAGGGTGAACGCTATGATCAGCGTCGGCGAGAGGATGCCGCGCAGTGATTCGATTTTGCCGATCTCGGTGCCGGCATAAACGTAGACGATGGTGCCCGCGAACATGCCGAGCTGGCTGACCCAGTAGTACGTCCACGTTTTGATGGGGGTGAGTCCCATGACGAGATTAATGACGAAAAACGGAAACGCCGGCACCAGACGCAGCGTGAACAAATAAAACGGGCCGTCCCTGGCAATGCCGGCGTTGATGGCGGCGAGTTTGTCGCCGAATTTGCCCTGGATGGAGTCGCGCAGCACGAACCGCGCCAGCAGAAAGGCGAGTGTTGCACCCAGCGTGGAAGCGAACGACACGATCACCGTTCCCCATACGAGTCCAAAGATAGCGCCGGCGGCGAGCGTCATGACGGTGGCACCCGGAAAAGAGAGCGCGGTGACGGCGACGTAGATCGCAAAGAAAATGGCGGTCGTCTCAACTGCATGAGCCGGGTAGTAGTCGTTGATCGCCGCCTGCTGCGACTTGAAGTAGTCGAGCGTGAAATAGTGGGCGAGATCGAGTGCGAAGAACGCCGCGATCAGGCCGATGATGGCGACTGCAGCCGCCAATTTGCTTTTGCGCATGGCTCTGCTCAGGCCGGCTGCGCTGCGGCTTGCCGCATCTGAGCGGCTTCACCGATCCGATATGCGGGGCCGTGGATGATGCGCTGATGATAGGACGTATGCGCGGCCGAACCCGGCGGCCAGTTGGCAAGAAAATCGCCGAGCCAGCGCGCATGATCGTAATGCGCCGGCAGCGCATTGACGTGGACGCCGCGCACCTTCGTGCCGTAAAGAGTTTTGTGCGGCGCCGGCCGCAGTCCGATGCGGGTGATAACGCCGTATCGGGTGTCCGCGAAATTCGGCATTCCTGCTGCGCCGTTGTTGATGACGGCCGCGGTGCCGGCGGGCGTGGAGAATTCCGCCAATATCGGCAGGCAGCTGTGGCTGCTCGCGATAACGCCGGCTTTGGTCTGGGCAAACCAATCGGTAACGCGGCTGCGCTGCTCCGCCGTCGCCAGCGCTTCGCGCGACAATCCCCAGCCCGCCAGTCCTTCGCAATCGCCGTGTACTATGGCAACGCGAACGTCGCCGACCTGCGCAGCTGCGTGCATCGGCAGCGCGGCGAGTTCTTGCTGCAGCAACGGATAGCCGCGCGCAGTATCGCGCAGCCGCGACATGATGCGATTGGAGCGCTCGACTTCGGCGTCGCCGACGAATGCCGGATAGCCGCAACCACAACCTGCCGCTTCGTCGTCATGCGCAAGCTCGGTTTCTACGTTGCCGCGCAGTGCAACGTGGGCGAGCACGCGCGAGTTAACGGCCTCAAAACCCGCGCCATCGATGTCGAACCAGTTGAAGTCGCCGTTGAAGACGATGGTAGCGGGATGCGGCTCGCTGAGCGCAAGATCGAACACGGCATCGAGCGCGCGCAGATTGCCGTAGAGTCCGCCCACTACGTATAGACAATCGGTGACATGCGCATCGTCCCGCGCGAGGTCGGCGGGCGCGTAGCGGTAATGCAGCGGACAGCTGCGGCCCGGCGTCATGGGCAGCGCTCAGCCGGCGATCGCACCGCCGCAGCTCGAACCCTGGCCCGCGGTACAGCCATAGCAGTGGTCGGCGACCATGATCGGGTGGTGCGCGAGGTCGACGCCGATCAGGTCGCGCAAATGCGTATGCGCGCGCCCCTTGTACGCGAGCGGCAGGCCGAGCATCTGGTTGAAATCGCAATCGTAGGTGTAGCCGCGCCAATCGACGCTGATGAGGTCACGGCACATCACGCTGTCGAGATTGGCGGGTTGATAGGCGTTCTTCAGGAGATCCATGTAGTGCTCGAACTGGCCTTTTGAGATCAGCATGCTGCCGAAGCGTTGTATCGGCATGTTGGTGATGACGTAGAGCTGGTTGAATTCAATGCCGTACTGTTCGCCCAGACGCGCGTGGTAATCGGTTTCGAGCTGCTGCTGCGGGGGCGGCAGCACCGCACCCTGCGGGTTGTAGACCAGATTCAGCGTGAGTCCCGAACCCGGCCGGCCATAGCCGAGGCCGTTAAGCATCTGCAGCGCGCGTATGCTGGTGGCGAAGACACCGTCGCCGCGCTGGCGGTCGACATTTTCTTCAAGATAGCAGGGTAGCGAAGCGACGACTTCGACCTGCTGGTCGGCCAGAAACTGTGCGAGGTCGTCCTGGCCCGGCTGCTCGAGTATGGTCAGGTTGCAGCGGTCCATGACATGCACCTTGAGATCGCGCGCGGCGCGCACCAGATCGCGGAAATGCGGATTGAGCTCGGGCGCCCCCCCGGTCATGTCCAGTTTGGTCACGCCGGAGGCCTGGATGAAGGCGAGTATGTCGTTGACGGTCTCGCGCGTCATCATCTCGGTGCGGGTCGGGCCGGCATTCACGTGGCAGTGCACGCACGACTGGTTGCATTTGTAGCCGAGATTGACCTGCAAAGTCTCGAGCCGGGCGCGCCGTATCGCGGGGAAATCCGAGTCCCGCATCAGCGGCAGGGTAGCGTGCATTACCGGCGCTCCATCAGTTGATTTAATTGGCGATTCATCGTGGTGCTGCTGCGATGGCTGCTTGCGCACGGCGCGCAGCGGCTCATTGTGCGGAATTTGCGCTTGCCTGTCACTATATGAGAGTCGTATCAGGAGCTTTTTCCTTACAACTTGCGTTGACCGCAAGCCTCTGATTGCGCTATGTTTGCGGTTTACCCTGGCGTCATTGCCTGCGCATGCCCAAAACAACAACCAAAGCAGAATCCGCTCCGACATTCGAAAGCGCGCTTGCCGAGCTTGAAACCATCGTTACGCGCATGGAAGACGGGCAGCTTTCGCTCGAGCAATCGCTGAGCGCTTACAAGCGCGGCGCCGAGTTGCTCAAGCTGTGCCAGGCGCAACTGGCGGACGCCCAACAGCAGGTCAAGGTCCTCGAAGCCGGCGCCCTGAAGAATTTTGCCGGTGGCGACGACGACTGATTTTAAAGCCTGGGCAGCGGCGCACCAGCAACGCATAGAGACGCAGTTGCAGGCGGTATTGCCGAGTCCCGAGGTGGCGCCGCCGCGCCTGCACCAGGCCATGCGCTACGCCGTCCTCGGCAGCGGCAAGCGCGTGCGTCCGTTGCTGGCGTTCGCCGCGGGTGAAATTACCTCTGCCGATCCGGCGCGTGTGGCCATCGCTGGCGCCGCCGTCGAATTGATACACGCTTATTCGCTCGTGCATGATGATTTGCCGTGCATGGACGATGACGTTCTGCGGCGCGGCAAACCGACCTGCCACGTCGAGTTCGACGAAGCTACTGCGTTACTGGTCGGCGATGCCCTGCAAAGCCTGGCGTTTCAGCTGCTGTCGGAATATCGGGTGGCCGATGACACGGCGGTTCAACTGGAGATGGTCAAGCTGCTCGCCGCCGCATCCGGTTCGCGCGGCATGGCGGGCGGGCAGGCGATCGACCTCGCGGCAGTCGGCGCGAGCTTGAGTCTGCCAGAACTCGAATTCATGCATATTCACAAAACGGGCGCTATCATACGGGCGGCGACACTGCTGGGCGCGCATTGCGGCAGCCGTCTCGAAGAGCGCGCACAGGCCAAGCTCGATCACTTTGCAAAGTGTATAGGCCTCGCGTTTCAGGTCGTCGACGACGTGCTCGATACCGAAGCCAATACCGCAACTCTGGGTAAAACGGCCGGCAAGGATGCGCAGCAGAACAAGCCGACTTACGTTACCGTGCTGGGCGTCGCGGAATCGAAAAAACTCGCCGCCGGGCTGCGCGAGGATGCGCGGGCCGCACTGGACGGTTTCGGCGACCGCGCGCAGCGCCTGCGCGAACTCGCGGATTTCATAGTGCTGAGAAAGTTCTGATGTACGATTTGCTGCAGACCATCAACGACCCCGCTGACTTGCGCAAGCTCGAGCGCCGGCAATTGCCGCAACTTGCGCAGGAGCTGCGCCAGTTCCTGCTCGACTCGGTGAGCCAAACCGGCGGGCATCTGTCGTCCAATCTCGGTACCGTCGAGCTCACCATTGCCCTGCATTACGTGTTCGATACGCCGCACGATCGCCTGGTATGGGACGTCGGCCACCAGACTTACGGCCACAAGGTGCTGACCGGCCGCCGCGAAGGCATGCAGAAATTGCGCATGTGGGAAGGCATCTCGGGTTTCCCGCGCCGCGAGGAAAGCGCGTACGACACTTTCGGCACCGCGCATTCGAGCACATCCATCAGCGCCGCTTTCGGCATGGCGGTCGCCAGCCACATCGCCGGCATTCCGCGGCATTGCGTGGCCATCATCGGCGACGGCGCGATGAGCGCAGGCATGGCATTCGAGGCGTTGAATAACGCGGGGGATGCCGACACCAATCTGCTGGTGATACTGAACGACAACGACATGTCGATATCGCCGCCGGTCGGCGCGCTGAATAAATATCTCGCCAAGCTGATGTCGGGGCGTTTTTACGCGGCCGCCAAGCGCGCTGGCACCAAGGTGCTCGGCGAATTCGCCAAGCGTGCCGAGGAACACGTCAAAGGCATGGTGACTCCGGGCACCATGTTCGAGGAATTCGGCTTCAATTACATCGGGCCGATCGACGGCCACGATCTCGATGCGCTGGTACCCACGCTGAAAAACATCAGCGAGCTGAAAGGTCCGCAGTTCCTGCACGTGGTGACGCGCAAGGGGCAGGGTTATAAGCTCGCCGAGGCCGATCCCGTGCTGTATCACGGCGTCTCGAAGTTCAAGCCCGACGACGGCATAGTAGGCGGCAAGACCGGCAGCAAGCCTACCTACACGCAGATATTCGGCGATTGGCTCTGCGACATGGCGGCGCGCGACCCGCGCCTGGTCGGCATCACGCCCGCGATGCGGGAAGGCTCCGGACTCGTGCGTTTCTCGGAGCTCTACCCGGACCGGTATTTCGACGTGGGTATTGCCGAGCAGCACGCGCTGACTTTCGCTGCGGGGCTCGCCTGCGAAGGCTGCAAGCCGGTGGTAGCGATTTATTCGACGTTTCTGCAGCGCGCCTACGATCAGTTGATACACGACGTCATTATCCAGAACCTGCCGCTGGTGCTGGCGATCGACCGCGGCGGGCTGGTCGGCGCGGATGGCGCCACGCATAACGGCAGTTTCGATATTTCCTATTTGCGCTGCCTGCCGAACATGACGGTGATGACGCCCTCCGACGAGAACGAGTGCCGGCAGATGCTATATACCGCGTTTCAGATGAATTCACCGGTGGCCGTGCGTTATCCGCGCGGGGCCGGGCCCGGCACGCCGATTGAGCGCGAGATGCAGGCGCTGACCGTCGGCAAAGGCGAGATACGCCGCACAGGGAAGAAGCTGGCGTTGATGTCGAAGAAAATCGCGATCCTGGCGTTCGGCAGCATGGTCAAGCCGGCGCTCGATGCCGCGGAAGAGCTCGATGCGACGGTTGCCAACATGCGCTTTGTCAAGCCGCTCGATGAGGCGCTGGTCGCGGAACTTGCGAACTCTCACGATCTGCTCGTGACAGTCGAAGAGAACGTCATCATGGGCGGCGCCGGCAGCGCGGTGCTCGAGGCGCTGCAACGCCGCCGCATCAAGGCTTCCGTGCTGCTGCTAGGGTTGCCTGACCATTTTGTCGATCACGGCGATCCGGCGTTGCAATTGAAGAGTTGCGGGCTCGACAAGGAAGGCATACTGGCGTCGATCCGGGCCAAACTCGCCGAGTAGCCGGGTAGAATACCCATCTGTGCAGTCCTGAGCTCAAGTTGGAGCGGAGTCCCGATCCCATGGCAAAAATGAAAAAGAAAACGACCGCCGCCGCGCGCGGCAATGCGGCGAACGGCTATGCCAGGATCGAACAGTACAATTCCGATACGGTAGAGCGCGTCGCCGGGAATTACCGCGAAATCCTCCTGGCACTCGGCGAAGACCCGGAACGCGAAGGGCTGATCAAGACGCCCGAGCGCGTGGCCAAGGCGCTGCAGTACCTGACGCACGGCAAGGGCCTCGATCCGGCGGCGATACTGCGCTCCGCGATGTTCAAGGAAGAGTACCAGCAGATGGTGATCGTCAAGGACATCGAGGTCTACTCGTTGTGCGAGCATCACATCCTGCCGTTTTTCGGCAAGGCGCACGTCGCTTACATTCCCAACGGACACATCGTGGGCCTGTCGAAAATCCCGCGCGTAGTCGATGCGTTCGCGCGCCGGCTGCAGGTGCAGGAGAGGCTGACGGTGGAAATCCGCAATTGCATACAGGACACGCTGAACCCGCTGGGCGTTGCGGTGGTGATCGAAGCGCAGCACCTGTGCATGATCATGCGCGGCATCCAGAAACAGCATTCGGTCGCGACCACTTCCGCATTCACCGGGGAATTCCAGCAGGACAGAACCCGCGCGGAATTCATGCGCCTCGTTTCCAAGCGCGGCGATTGACCGCCGCCCCGGCGCCTTTTCCGATCCTGACCCACGCATGAGCCAAACCAGCGAATCCATCGTCGAGCAGGTGCTGCCCGACGTGCGCAAAGGCCGCATGTTGATTCTGGTCGACGATGAGGACCGCGAGAACGAGGGCGATCTCTTCGTGGCGGCCGATCGTGCGACGCCCGAGGCGATCAATTTCATGGCGACGCAGGCGCGCGGCCTGGTGTCGCTGGCGTTGACCGAGCAGCGCATGCGCGAATTGGGAATCGCGCTGATTGCAGACGATTCCGGCAACCAGAGCAAGTTCGGTACCGCGTTTGCGACACCTATCGACGCGCGCGAAGGGGTAGGGTCCGGCATGTCGGCGCAGGACCGCGCGCGCACCATTGCGGTGGCGATTGCGGATGGCACCAAGCCGGGTGATTTGATCCGCCCGGGACGCCTGCAGACGCTGCGCGCGCTTGAGGGCGGCGTGCTGGCGCGGCGCGGACACACCGAAGCGGCGGTCGATATCGCGCGCATGGCGGGGCTGAAAGCGGCCGGCGTGATCTGCGAAATCATGAATGAAGACGGCACCATGGCGCGCCTGCCTGAACTCGAGAAATTCGCGGCGAAGCACGCCATCAAAATCCTCAAAATCGCCGACTTGATCGAATATCGCCGGCACGAGCGCCAGGTGCGGCGCAAATCCGAGACCGTGCTGCCGACGCGCAAGGCCGGCAACTGGCGGCTGATGGTCTACAGCGACGACCTGGAAACCACGCTCTACGTCGCGCTGGTGAAAGGCGAAATCAAGCCGGACGCACCGACCCTGGTGCGCCTGCATTCCCAGTGCCTGACCGGGGACGTCTTCGGTTCGGAGCGCTGCGATTGCGGCGAGCAGCTTGAAGCCGCTATGACGTCGATCGAAAAGAACGGCAGTGGCGTCGTGGTTTACATGTTCGACGAAGGGCGCGGCATCGGGCTGCTGAACAAAATTCGCGCCTACGCGCTGCAGGACCAGGGCCAGGACACGGTGGAGGCCAACCACACGCTGGGCTTTGCCGCGGATATGCGCGACTTCAAGACCGGTGCGCATATCCTGTTCGACCTCGGCGTGCGCGAAGTGCGCCTGCTGACCAACAACCCCGAGAAGGTCAAAGCGCTTGAAGATTACGGGTTGAAAGTGACGGCACGCGTTGCCATCGAAGTGCCGCCGCGTTCAGCCAACCGCAATTATCTGCAGACCAAGCGCACCAAGTTCGGGCACCTGCTTTCGCTGGGCGACAAACAGGATTAAGGAGTCAGGATTCGGGATTCGGGATTCAGTAAAGCCGCACGGATACTGATCTTCGCTGAATCCTGAATCCCGATTCCTGCACTTAAAACCTTTTCTTCAGCGTCATCGTTTCGCCGTCGCGTTTCATTTCCATGCGGTTCAGGAAGCTCATGCCGAGCAGCACGATGGGTTGCGAGCCACTGGTAACGACGCCATCGACGTTGTTGAGCGAAATGTCGCCCAGGCGCACTTCATCCAGTTTGACCCGGTAGGCTGGAACCACGCCATTTGCGGTCGACATGGCCGCTTTCTGGCCGGCAAGGTAGTTGATGCCAAGGCTCCTGGCTTCTTCGCTGCCAAGCAAAATGAAAGTGGCGCCGGTATCGACCAGAAAACGCACCGACCTGCCGTTGATTTGCCCGTTCGCGATGAAATGCCCGCTGCCGTCGGCGTTCAATGAAACGCTCTGGCTGCCCGAGCTGGCCGAGCCGCCACCTGAGGTGAGGCGCTCGTTCTGTCCCAGTTTCACGGTCTGCTTTTTACCGCCGAGTTCGAACACCGCGGTTTCTCCCGAGATGCTGACCAGCTTGATGCCTTCGGGGGATGTTTCGCCGATCGCGAGCCAGCGCGGTTTTCCGCCATCGATGACGAGCAACGCCTTGTTGCCGACGATGCCGTTGAGATTGACGTCGGCCGCTCCGGCGTCAACCGGCCACAAGCCGGCGCCCGCCGATAGAAAAAGCAGAATCGTTAAAGTATGATGAAGAGACTTAGACACGTTGCGCTTTTCCCCACGTTGCAAACTTTCCACTTTGCAAACATTCCGCACATGAAGCCAGTTGCCATTTTCCGGCACGCGCCCACTGAAGGTCCGGGTTATTTTGCCATATATCTCGATCGCCACCGTATCCCGTGGCAGATCATCGGCGTCGATGTGGGAGAAGCCGTGCCGGCCGATCCGCGCGCATTCAGCGGCCTTGTGTTCATGGGGGGGCCGATGAGCGTCAACGACGATTTGCCGTGGATTGCGCCGGTGCTGAAACTGATACGCGACGGTGTTGCAGACGACGTGCCGGTGCTCGGCCATTGCCTGGGCGGCCAGTTGATGTCCAAGGCGCTGGGCGGCGCCGTCTCGCGCAATTCCGTCAAGGAAATCGGCTGGGGCGAAGTGGCGGTGGTGGAGGCGCCGGCGGGGCGCCAGTGGTTCGGCCATGTCGCGCCATCATTCACGTCGTTTCACTGGCACGGCGAAACCTTCACGGTGCCGCCGGGTGCTGAACGTGTGCTGACCAACCAGCATTGCGAGAACCAGGCTTTCGCGCTCGGCAAGCACCTCGGCATGCAATGCCACATCGAGATGACGCCTGAAATGATCGATTCGTGGTGCGCAAGCGGCGCCGGCGAGATCGGCCGCAGCAAGAGCACGGCGGTGCAATCCATTGCCGTCATCAAGGAAGTGAGCGAGCAGGGTCTTGCTACGCTGCACGCCGTCGCTGATGGCGTGTACGACCGTTGGACTGAAGGACTTACGCGCCAGAACCTGCGCGTTTAACCTGGAGTTGCCGCGCTGAGGCGCCAGCTCAGTCGCGAAAATTCCTGAACTGCAGCGGCACCTCGGTAATGGTTCTTTTCACCAGCGTGATGACTTCCTGCAGCGTGTCTTTCTTGGGGCCGGAAACGCGCACCACGTCGCCCTGGATCGCGCCCTGCGCTTTCATTTTCTGTTCCTTGAGCAGCTTGACGATTTTCTTGGCGAGTTCCTGCTCGAGGCCTTCCTTGACGGTGAGCGGCTGTTTGACGGTGTCGCCGGTGGTTTTTTCAATGGTGCCGGCGTCCAGCGAACGCACATCAACGGCGCGTTTTGCGAGCTTGCCGGTCAGCACATCCTTGACCTGTCCCAGCTTGAAATGGTCATCCGCGAAGACCATCAGTACTTTCTTGTCGCCTTGCTCCTGGATTTCGACGCGCGCATCGGAGCCCTTGAAATCGAAGCGGTTGGTGACTTCCTTGTTGCACTGGTCAACCGCGTTTTTTATTTCAACGTGGTTGACTTCGGAAACGATATCGAACGATGGCATGTGGATTTCCCTGCTGTTAACGTCGTTTCAATTTGACCGAATATGACATGACCGGCAATGCCGTGGCGTCGTCAAACTCCGCCGCCGCCTCGATGGCGAAGCGCGCGATGTCTTCAGCCGAGCGTTTGGGATCGTCGTATACGCCATACATCGCGCCCAGCGCCACGTCGGTGCCGCTGCCGATGGCGTAGAACTTGACGTACTCCTGCACCGTGCGGTGCGCGCCCACGCCGAAAATGCCGTGAGGATTGGCGAGCAGCACGTCAAAGCGGCTCGATTCAAGAGAATCGTCTTTGTCGCTCACGGTGACGAGGAAGTACTGGTCCTTGAGCGCCGTGTGGAACACCTGCCAGGTTTTGAAAATGTGGATGGTGCTGTCAAAGCGCGCTTTTACTTTCGGCTGGGTAAAGTAGTCGCGCATGATGGTTTTGAAGGTGGCAGAACCAGACGCGCCGATGAAGGTGTCACCGGCGCGCACGATCTTGTCGTTGTTCGCGATATAGGTAGCCGACTCCTTGCCGGTGCCCCATTTGGTCAGCGTGTCGGCGGCGATGGCGGCGCGCCCGTTCTTTTTGACTACGGCGATGGTGGTCATGCCGGCATCCGGTTCAGCCGAAGTGGCAGACGTAGTCGAGCGTCTCCAGCGCTTCGATGTCGAAGCTCGCGTTGGCAGGTACTTTAAAGCTCTCGCCCGCGCGATAAGTGCGCCAGTCGCTCTCGCCGGGGAGTTTCGCGCGGCAGCTGCCGGCGGTGATTTCCATGATTTCCGGCTCGGCGGTCTTGAACGTCAGCTTCGCCGGGAGAATCACGCCGATCGATTTGCGGCTGCCGTCCGCGAAGTGCACGGTATGGCTCACGCATTTGCCGTCGAAAAAGACGTTCGCTTTTTTGGTAACGCTGACGTTGTCGAATTTCGTCATGGCGTTTCCTATTTGCGCTTGCGCTGTAAGTTGGCGGCGATGCGCATGCGCAGCGCGTTCAGCTTGATGAAGCCGGCGGCGTCCATCTGGTTGTAAGCACCCTGGTCGTCCTCGAAGGTCGCGACTTTCGGATCGAACAGCGAGTCGTGGTCCGAATCGCGGCCGACGACGATGACATTGCCCTTGTAGAGCTTGATGCGCACCCAGCCGTTGACGCGCGCCTGCGAGGCGTCAATCATGGTCTGCAGCATTTTGCGCTCGGGGCTCCACCAGTAGCCGTTGTAGATCAGCGAAGCGTAGCGCGGCATCAGGTCGTCCTTCAGATGTGCGACTTCGCGGTCCAGCGTGATCGATTCGATCGCGCGGTGGCCTTTAAGCATGATGGTGCCGCCGGGCGTTTCGTAGCACCCGCGCGACTTCATGCCGACATAGCGGTTCTCGACGAGGTCGAGGCGGCCGATGCCGTGCTTGCCGCCCAACTGGTTGAGCTTCTCCAGCACTTTGGCAGGCGTGAGTTTCTTGCCGTTGATGCCGACGATGTCGCCGCGCTGGTATTCGAGGTCGACGTATTCGGCGCGGTTGGGCGCTTTTTCAGGCGACACCGTCCAGCGCCACATCGATTCTTCGGGCGCGCGCGACGGGTCTTCGAGGATGCGGCCTTCAAACGAGATGTGCAGCAGGTTGGCGTCCATCGAGTAGGGCGAGCCGCCTTTTTTCTTCATCTCGACCGGGATGCGGTGCTTCTCGGCGTACTTGAGCAGCTTCTCGCGCGAAGTGAGGTTCCATTCGCGCCATGGCGCGATCACGTGAATATTGGGTTCCAGCGCGTAGTAGCCGAGTTCGAAACGCACCTGGTCGTTGCCTTTGCCGGTCGCGCCGTGGCTAACCGCGTCGGCACGCGTCTTTTTCGCGATCTCGATCTGGCGCTTGGCGATCAGCGGCCGCGCGATCGACGTGCCCAGCAAATACTCGCCTTCGTAAATGGCGTTGGCGCGGAACAT
>Ga0114966_10000967_pt1 | contig 26833 bp, 20 predicted proteins | sample M_130207_XF_Meta_FD_87029 | JGI IMG/M metagenome (GOLD analysis project Ga0114966, IMG submission 87029) | Freshwater microbial communities from Lake Montjoie, Canada to study carbon cycling - M_130207_XF_MetaG | ecosystem: Environmental > Aquatic > Freshwater > Lake | place: Lake Montjoie... | reverse complement strand
GACGTAAATCCCTTGCCACGTGCCCAAAACCATCCGGCCATTCCTCACCGGCACCGCAATCTGCACCGCCGTCAGCGCACTCCGTATATGCGCCGGCATGTCGTCCGCCCCTTCCAGCGTATGGCGGAAGCGCACAGTCCGCGCAGGCCTAGCGGAACGGGCGAGGAACTCGCCCAGTCCGCCGGGCCGAAGCGAGTCCGTTGTGCGCGCTTCCGCAAAAGTGCAGATCGCCCTCTTGCACCAGTCGGCGATCAAATAAATCCGCAGATGCGCGGGAATAGCCACATCGATCAACCGCAAGAACTTCAGCCACTCTTAGTGGCGATGCCGTTGCTGGCGACATTGCCCGATGCCGCATCCATCGCTGCAAACATCGACGTCATCCCATAAGTCGTGGGTCATGATCTCTACCCGTCCCAGTTTCAAGAGTAGACCGGGTTGGGTCCTGTCCAGCGCTTGCACTTGGCTCTTCTCGTCGACGCAAAGCACGATTGCGCGCTCGGGAGGGCTGAGATAAAGCCCCACGACCGCTTCGAGACTTTCAGCAAAATGAGGGTCATTGCTGACCTTGAAGGCCTCGGACCGATGGGGCTTGAATCCGCCGGCCCGCCAGATTCTGCGGACGCCGGTATCGCTGATCTCGACCTCGTTCGCCATGCTGCGCGTGCTCCAGTGCATGGCGTGGGCGGCCGAAACCAGACGATTGGTGGTCCCGTGAATGCGGGTGTCGGCCCAGCACTCCTCCCAATGATCGAGGTAGACCTGCGCCTCGGCCAGGAACTCAAAACGCTTTCCTTTCAGCGGCGTCTACTTGGCGTTACCGACACCACGCTCGACCTTTGCTTTGCGGTCTGGGTCGCGGCAGGGCATCGGGACGACGTTGTAGTGGGCGAGCATGTCGCCGAAAAGAGGGTTAATGAGGGAATCGTCGATATCGGGGGGGACAACACGCCTTCGGTAAGGTTGTCGAGTACGACGTATTTGGTGGTGCCGCCCAGGAGGCTCAAGGCAGTTTCGTGCAGTTCGGCCCAGATCTGCGAGCTGGATTGGAAGCGGAGCAGACGGACGCATTTGCGGCTGAATCCGAGGGTAGACACGAAGAGTCGGGTATGTCAGTCTTTGCCCGAGATCGGATCGCGAACCAGCGGGCCGGAGCCATAATCGACTTGGGCTTCTTCGCCGCGGGGCTTCCGGGGTTTGTCTGCCGCTTGCGGACGAAGCGGTTGACGATGTCGTAGGCACCGGTGAAACCGTGGAGATCGACAAGATCTTGCCAGATCGACATGGCGTTGCGGCCGGCCAGGAGAGTGATAGACTTACAGATTCCAATGTATACTCGTCGAACTTTTGCAAACTTATTGGCGGTGAGCGCGCTGGCAGCCAAGCCGACTCCTGGCGGCGTCACAATGGGCGCCCAGACGTACTCGCTCCGAGACCGCGACGCTGGCAAGGCGATCCTCGCGCTCAAGGAGCTCAAGATTGACACGGTGGAGATGTGGTCTGGCCACGCCGAACCGTTTTCTGGTCGGGTTGACCGTGAGGAAGTACGCAAATGGCGGCTTTCGGTGCCTCTGAGCCACTTTACCGACATTCGGAAAAAGTTCAACGACAACGGAATCACGATCCACGCGTATAACTACTCTTTTCGCGAAGACTTCACCGATCCCGAAATTGCGCGCGGCTTCGAGTTCGCCACCGCCCTGGGTGCAACGGTGATCACCGCTTCTTCTAATGTATCCACGGCGAAAAAAGTGGACCCTTTCGCCAAGAAAGCGAAAATCCGGGTGGGCATGCATAATCATTCGCGCGTTGTCGCCAACGAATTTGCGACCCCCGAAAACTTCCTGGCCGCGATGAACGGGATGAGCAAGTACATCTGCATCAATCTGGACATCGGTCATTTCACCGCAGCGAATTTCGACGCCGTCGACTTTCTGAACAAGTGGCACAAACGCATCGTCACGCTTCACATTAAAGACCGCCGGAAAAACCAGGGGCCCAACGTGGTATTCGGCGAAGGCGATACGCCCATTAAAGCCACCCTTCAATGGCTGAAGACCAACAAATCGCAGATTCCAGCCAATATCGAGTACGAGTACAAGGGTGAGGACACCTTGGCGGAAATGAAGCGTTGCATCGAGTTCATGCGGAAAGCCGTCGCTTAAGCATTCCTTCGAGTTAGAAACGTAAAACGGCCGGGCTTTGGAGCCCGGCCGTTTTACGTTTATGGGGTTGTTTATTCGGCTAGATCGGGTTCCGGGATGGAATCCGGTACCACTTCGCTGAGGCCACCAGCGTAGAAGGTACGCGCGGTGTCTTCGTAATCGGACATGCTGTCGGCGAGGCTGACCTCGACCTCTGGCATGGGCTCTTCGTCCGGGATGTCCTCGCCCGCGATTTTGACGCCGCGGTAGTAATCCATACCCGTACCCGCCGGGATCAAGCGGCCCATGATGACGTTCTCTTTGAGACCGCGGAGATGGTCAACCTTACCGTTGATGGCCGCTTCGGTGAGAACACGAGTGGTCTCTTGGAAACTGGCGGCGGAGATGAAGGAATCAGTGGAGAGCGACGCTTTGGTGATACCCAGCAAGATTGGCTTACCGATCGAGGGGCGCCCACCGGCGTCGAGAACGCGGGTGTTCTCCTCTTTGAAACGGAAACGATCCACTACCTCTTCAGGCAGGAACTCGCTGTCACCGATGTCCTCAATTTTCACCCAACGCATCATCTGCCGGGTGATGACCTCGAGATGCTTGTCGTTGATGTTCACGCCTTGGAGACGATAAACCTCTTGGACTTCATTAACGAGATATTTCTGGAGCTCATTCTCGCCACGGACATGTAAAATGTCGTGCGGGTTGATCGGCCCGTCGACGAGTTGTTCGCCAGCGGTGATGCGTTCGCCTTCCTGGACCGAGAGATGGGCTCCGCGGGGGATCGCATATTCGCGCTGCTGGCCGTCGTCACCGACGATGTAGAGTTTGCGCGCCGTCTTGGTGACTTCGCCAAACTTGATGGTACCGGTGATTTCAGCGATCGCCGCCGGGTCGCGGGGCTTACGGGCTTCGAAGAGTTCAACGACGCGGGGCAGACCGCCCGTGATGTCCTTGGTTTTGGACGTTGCGCGGGGAAGCTTGGCGAGGACGTCGGCGGCGTGTACCTTGTCGCCATCGCGCACCATGAGGTGAGCGTGGGTCGGCATCATATACCGCTTTTCGTCAGCCTTGTGACCACCCTCGGGGCGAATGATCAGCATGGGTTGTTTTTTCGATTCCGGAGCATCGACGACCACGAGTTGGGAGAGGCCAGAGACTTCGTCGACCTGTTCGGCCAACGTGACCCCTTCTTCCATGTCCTTAAAGTGGACGATACCGCTGATTTCGGTCAGGATCGAGAACGAGTACGGATCCCAATCGAGGAGGACTTCGTTGGCCGTGACGGGTGCACCGTCGGCGAACCGAATGTGCGCACCGTAGACGATCTGATAGCGCTCACGTTCCCGGCCCTTGTCGTCGACAACGGCGATGATACCGTTGCGGTTCATAGCGATGATTTCGGACTTGAGGTTCAAGGCCGTGTTGACGCCAACGTACTTGACGAAGCCGGTGGTGCGAGCGTCCTGCGTGTTCTGCTCGGATGCGCGGGTCGCCGCACCGCCGATGTGGAAGGTACGCATGGTGAGCTGGGTGCCAGGTTCACCGATCGACTGGGCCGCGATGACGCCGACCGCTTCGCCGCGTTCGACGAGGCGACCGGTGGCAAGGCTACGGCCGTAGCAAAGTTGGCAGACGCCGCGCTTGGATTCGCAGGTCAGCACCGAACGGATTTTGACGCGTTCGATACCAGCGGCTTGAATCTGGCTCGCCAGGATTTCCGAAATCTCCTGGTTGACGCCGACGATGAGCTTGGCTTCAAAGTCGAACTGATTTTCGAGAACCACGCGGCCGACGATCCGGTCACGGAGGGGCTCGATCACTTCGCCGGCTTCGACGATCGGCTCGACGTAGATACCGTCGGTGGTGCCGCAATCGAATTCAGAGATAATAACGTCCTGCGCCACGTCGACGAGACGTCGGGTGAGATAACCGGAGTCAGCCGTTTTAAGTGCCGTATCGGCCAGACCCTTACGAGCACCGTGCGTCGAGATGAAGTATTGAAGAACGTTCAAGCCTTCACGGAAGTTCGCTGTGATCGGGGTTTCGATGATCTCGCCAGAGGGCTTGGCCATGAGGCCGCGCATACCGGAAAGTTGGCGAATCTGCTGCTTGGAACCGCGAGCGCCCGAGTCCGCCATGATGTAAATCGGGTTGAGGTACCGGCCGGTGCGGTCGTCCTCTTCCATCACCTTGAACATTTCGTCCGAGACCATTTCGGTAACGCGGGTCCAGATTTCAATGATCTTGTTATACCGTTCGCCCTGGGTGATGGCACCGTTCTGGTACTGACTTTGGACTTCGATGACCTGCTTTTCGGCGTCCTTGACGAGAGTCGGTTTAGACTTGGGGACGACCATGTCGTCAATGCCGATGGAGATGCCCGCGCGGGTGGCGTACAGGAAACCGAGCGACTTGATGTCGTCGAGCATCGAGACGGTAATCTTCCGCCCGAAATTCAGGTGGCAGTACTGAACGAGTTGGGTCATGCCCTTCTTCTTGAGAAGGCCATTGATGAACGGCATGTCGTTCGGGAGGACGTCATTCAGAATGACGCGGCCGACCGTCGTATCCATATCCTGCTTGTTGTATTCAACAGGCTCGGAGTGCATAATGTTCTGCTTGTCGAATGAGTTTTCGAGATCGATCACTCGGCCGGTGTAGCGGAGGCGGATGGGAGTAAGCGTTTCGACCTCGCCCATTTCGAGGGCGATCAAAACGTCGGCCATGGAGGCAAACTTCTTGCCTTCACCCTTGGTGCCGGGGCGTTTTTTGGTGAGGTAGTACAGGCCGAGAACCATGTCCTGCGACGGAATCGCGATGGGTGCGCCGTGAGCAGGGGACAAAATGTTGTTCGACGCAAGCATCAGGGTGCTGGCTTCGATCTGGGCCTCAGGCGAAAGCGGAATGTGGACGGCCATCTGATCGCCATCGAAGTCGGCGTTGAAAGCCGTACATACCAGCGGATGGAGCTTAATCGCCTTGCCTTCGACGAGCACCGGTTCAAAAGCTTGGATACCCAAGCGATGGAGAGTCGGAGCCCGATTCAGCATAATCGGATGATCGCGAATCACTTCTTCCAGGATGTCCCAAACTACCGGATCCTGCTGTTCGACCAACTCTTTGGCTTGCTTGATGGTGGTGCAGTGACCACGCTGTTCGAGGCGATGATAGATGAACGGCTTGAAGAGTTCCAAAGCCATCTTCTTGGGAAGACCGCACTGGTGTAGCTTCAGTTCCGGACCGACGACAATGACCGAACGGCCAGAGTAGTCGACGCGCTTGCCGAGCAGGTTCTGCCGGAAACGGCCCTGTTTCCCCTTGAGAGTATCGGAGAGCGACTTGAGCGGGCGGTTGTTCGCGCCTCGGAGAACGCGGCCACGGCGGCCGTTATCAAACAGGGCGTCGACGGCTTCCTGCAACATGCGCTTTTCGTTGCGCACGATGACATCGGGAGCGTGGAGTTCGATGAGCTTCTTCAACCGATTGTTGCGGTTGATGACGCGGCGATACAGGTCGTTGAGGTCGGAAGTCGCGAAGCGACCGCCATCGAGGGGTACGAGGGGGCGGAGTTCGGGCGGGATGACGGGAAGGACATCCAGAATCATCCATTCCGGCTTGTTCGAGGACTTCCGGAAGCTTTCGCAAACGCGGAGGCGCTTGGCAAATTTCAGCTTTTTCTGCTGGGATTGCTCGGTTTTCATCCGTTCGCGGATCTCTTTCGAGAGCGATTCGGTGTCGACCTTTTTAAGCAGTTCCTTGATGCCTTCGGCACCCATCATGGCCACAAACTTACCGGGAAACTCAGTATCGAGTTGGCGCTTGCGTTCGTCGGAGATGACTTCGGCTTGGTTGAGACCGGTATCTTTATCGGCTTCGACGATGACGAACGCTTCAAAGTAGAGAACGCGTTCGAGTTCACGCAGGGTAATGTCGAGCAGGTAGCCGATGCGGGACGGAAGGCCCTTAAAGAACCAAACGTGGGAGCAGGGACTGGCTAGTTCGATGTGGCCGAGGCGTTCACGACGGACACGGGATAAAGTAACTTCGACGCCGCACTTATCGCAGATTACTCCGCGATGTTTCATCCGCTTGTACTTACCGCAGAGGCATTCCCAGTCGGCGATCGGGCCAAAAATGCGGGCGCAGAAGAGGCCGTCGCGTTCCGGTTTGAAAGTACGGTAGTTAATGGTCTCGGGCTTGGTAACTTCGCCGTGGGACCAGTTCCGAATCTTATTCGGAGAGGCCAGACTGATCCGGATAGAGTCAAAATCCGCAATCAGATTTGCACGTTCGTATGGGGAGGATCGATACATGGCTTAGGCTCCTGGGTTAGTCGGCGGCGAGGGCCGTGTCAGAAATGCTCTGTTGCTTCTTCATCAGTTCGACGTCGAGACAGAGGGATTGGAGTTCGCGGATGAGAACGTTAAAGCTTTCGGGCACACCAGGTTCAGCGGCGGCCTCGCCTTTGACGATCGCCTCGTAAATTTTGGCGCGACCGTACACGTCGTCAGATTTGGCAGTGAGCAGTTCCTGGAGGACATACGCGGCGCCGTAAGCTTCGAGCGCCCAGACTTCCATTTCGCCAAAGCGCTGGCCGCCGAACTGCGCCTTGCCGCCCAGCGGCTGCTGGGTGATAAGCGAGTACGGTCCAATGCTCCGGGCGTGGATTTTGTCGTCAACCAAGTGAGACAGCTTCAACATGTAGATACAGCCAACCGTGACCGGCTGTTCGAAGGGCATGCCGGTCATGCCGTCGACGAGCTGGATCTTACCGGAGCTGGGCAGTTCGGCCTCGGCCAACTGAGTCTTGATGTTAGCCTCGGTGGCGCCGTCGAAGACCGGGGTGGCGTAGTGACGTTTCAACGTCATGCCGGCCCAACCGAGATGCGTTTCGAGAATCTGACCGACGTTCATACGGGACGGAACGCCCAGCGGGTTGAGGATGATCTCGACGGGCTGACCGGTGGGAAGATAGGGCATATCCTCTTCCGGCACGATCCGCGAGATGACACCCTTGTTGCCATGGCGACCGGCCATCTTGTCGCCGACCGAGAGCTTGCGCTTCATGGCGACGTAGACCTTGACGGTACGAATGACACCCGGGGGAAGTTCGTCGCCCTTTTTGAGTTTGGCCGACTTCTCTTCGGTGATCTTTTCGAGAACAGCGATCTGACGCGAAGTCATCTCTTCAATTTCGTCGATCGCTTCGTTCAGGCGCGGATCGCGATCCTTCAGGCGCATGCGCTTCAGGTCGCGGCCACGCATCTTTTCAATAAGATCGCGCGAGAGCACGCTATCTTTCGAGAGCAGTTTGCGATTGGTCTTTTCGTCGTGCAGGTCGGCGAGGACGATGTGGCCGTCGAACATCTTCGACAGGCGCTTGGCGCGTTCGTCGGAGAGGATGCGCTTTTCGTCGTCCAAATTGCGGTGAAGACGGGCGATGTGCTCTTCGAGAATTTGCTTCGACCGTTCGTCGAGTTCCGTACCTTTCCGGGAGAATATTTTACAATCGACGACGACGCCTTCAATGCCGGGGGGGCAGTAGAAGGAAGCGTCTTTGACGTCGCCGGCTTTCTCGCCGAAGATGGCCCGGAGGAGCTTTTCTTCAGGAGTCAGCTGCGTTTCGCCCTTCGGGGTGACCTTGCCGATTAAGATGTCGCCGGGCTTAACGGAAGCACCGATGCGAATGACTCCGGAGTCATCGAGATTGCGGAGAGCGGCCTCGGGAACGTTCGGGATATCGCGAGTAATTTCTTCCGGTCCAAGCTTGGTGTCGCGCGCTTCGATTTCGAACTCTTCGATATGGACGGAGGTGTAGTAGTCCTCTTTCACCAGTTTCTCGCTGATGATGATGGCGTCTTCGAAGTTGTAACCGCGCCAAGGCATGAAAGCGACGAGAACGTTTCGGCCGAGGGCCAATTCGCCCTGATCGGTACAAGGACCGTCGGCGAGTACATCACCTTTTTTCACCCGGCGGCCGACCTGAACGATGGGCTTCTGGGTGATACAGGTGTTCTGATTCGAGCGTTTGAACTTAGTGAGGGTGTAGATGTCCGCGCCGACTTCGCGGGACATTTGCCCTTCGTGAGCGGCGGAACCATCCACACGGACGATAACGCGTTCGGAGTCGACCGAGTCGACAATGCCGGAGCGCTTACAGATGATGACCGCGCCGGAGTCGCGAGCGGTGACCATTTCCATGCCAGTGCCGACGTACGGAGCATCCGCACGCAGCAGCGGGACGGCCTGGCGTTGCATGTTAGAACCCATCAGGGCGCGATTGGCGTCGTCGTTCTCAAGGAACGGGATCAGCGAGGCCGCGACCGAGACCAGCTGCTTCGGACTAACATCCATAAACTGGATCTCATCCCGGTGCAGGAGGGCGAAATTACCTGCCTGACGGGCGTTGACGAGTTCATCGACGATATTACCGGCCTCGTCTAACTTGATGTTAGCCTGAGCGACGATGTACTTATCCTCTTCCCAAGCGGAGAGATAGTCGCAGTGGGCTTCGAGCTCAGCGGCATGTTTGTCCTTGCCGACTTTCGCGTTGGCAGTTTCGGCGGCTCCACGGAGGAGGACCTGACCGACCTTAAACTCGGTATCACCCGGGTTAAGTACTTTCACCTCGTCGATGACCACACCGGCGACGACGCGACGGTACGGGCTTTCGATAAACCCATATTCGTTGATGCGAGCGAAGCAGGATAGGGACGAGATCAGACCGATGTTCGGGCCTTCAGGAGTCTCAATAGGACAGATACGACCGTAGTGGGTCGGGTGGACGTCGCGGACTTCGAAACCGGCGCGTTCGCGAGACAAACCGCCAGGTCCAAGCGCCGAGAGACGGCGTTTGTGGGTGATCTCGGATAGCGGGTTCGTTTGGTCCATGAACTGCGAGAGCTGGGAGGAGCCGAAGAACTCGCGGATGGCGGCCATAACGGGCTTGGCGTTAACCAGATCGTGCGGCATGGCCGTTGCGATTTCCTGGAAAACGCTCATCTTCTCTTTGATCGCCCGTTCCATACGGACGAGGCCGATGCGGAACTGGTTCTCGAGAAGTTCGCCGACCGCGCGGACGCGGCGGTTCCCGAGATGGTCGATGTCGTCCACGGCACCGATGCCCTTACGCAAGCGGAACAGATACTGGATGGTATCGACGAAGTCCTTGTGATCCAAGGTCCGTTTGTCGAGGCCGGTGGCGGCTGCGTTGTCGTAGAGCTTGATGTTGAACTTCATCCGGCCGACACGGGAAAAATCATACTTCCGCGGGTCGAAGAACATGCCATTGAAAAGCTGGGTGGCGGTGTCGACGGTGGGCGGATCGCCCGGGCGCAGCTTGCGGTAGATTTCGAGCAGCGCTTCGTTCTGCAGCTTCACGGCATCTTTCTCGAGAGTGCGAGAGAGGACGTTGCCAACTTCGTCGCGTTCCGGGAAGAAGAGTTCAAAACTCTCGATGCCAGCCTCGATAAACCGACCGATCGAGGCGGGGGTGAGTTCTTTATTGGCTTCGAGGACGATTTCGCCCGTAGACATATCAATGACGTCGGCGAGGGCGTAAGCACCTTCAAGGTCATTGGCGGCGATTTCGAACTGCTCGATTTTCGACTTGGCGAGTTCGCCGAGCACGCGGTTGGTAACCTTCTTGCCGGCGGCGATGACCGTTTCGCCAGCCTTGGTCGTAACAGCGTAGGAAAGCTTCATTTCCTTGAGCGCGTTCCGGCCAGCCTGACCCTGCTGGGAGACCTGCCAGAACAGCTTGTTGTCCTTGCCGATAATTACCTTGGAGGCCGTGTCGGTGTAGAACGTACGCAGGATCTGTTCGTCCGTCTTCAAGCCCATCGCGCGAAGGAACACAGTACCGTAGAATTTGCGTTTCCGGTCGATACGCACGTAGAGAAGATTTTTGCTGTCGTATTCGAACTCGACCCAGGATCCTCGATAGGGGATGATCTTCCCAAGGAAGTAGCCTTGAGCCTGGACGCGTTCGAAGAAGACACCGGGCGAGCGGTGCAACTGGGAGACGATGACGCGTTCAGTACCGTTGATGACAAAGGTACCGTTTTCGGTCATCAGCGGGATTTCGCCGAAGAAGACTTCCTGTTCCTTAATGTCGCGGACTGATTTCGAACCGGTGTCGGGATCTTTATCAAAAACCGTGAGTCGAATGGTGACTTTAAGGGGGGCGGCGTAGGTCATCGAGCGCTCTTCGCACTCGGGGACGTCGTACTTCAGCTGGAGGCCGACCGGGTCGCCACAACGGTTGCAGAACGTGACCACGTTCTTATTAAAGGTGCCGCACTTATCGCAAAGTACGTCGCCGGGGTGAAACGGGTCGGTTTTGATAATCGAGCCGCAAGAGCGGCAGGTGGAGCGGAGATTGTGCAGGCCTTTCAGGTTGCTGCATTTGCATTCCCAGTTTCCGATCGAATAATCAACGAAGTCGAGTTGGGACAGACCACGGAAGTCAGAAATCGGGAAAACACTGGCAAAGACGGACTGCAGACCAGAGTCGTCCCGTTCAGTGGGGAGCAAGTCCATTTGCAGGAAGCGCTCGTAGCTTTGTTTTTGGACTTCGATGAGGTTCGGAATGGGTACCGAAGTCTTGATCTTGGAAAAGTCCAAACGTTGGCGCTGGGTAACGTTCGCAGGGCTACTCATGATTCACTCCTAAAAGACATACACAAAAAAGGCAAGCGGCAAAGCGTCGGGGGCTAGAGCCGCGGGTTCACAGCAAGGGTGTCGGGTACAAACTGGCGGAAGTACAGCAGATGAGCGCGTAGGGGGGAGCGCTAGGGGGAAGGCAAAAGCATGCTTGGTGGTCGTGGAGACGACTGCGAGAAAAGCAGCGGAAGGAAAGATTCACAGTTGGGATGTCCGGGCCCGACTCCGGATGTCTCCCAAGATAACAGATGAATGAATGGCCCGTCAAATGCGGGGGCCTTCCCGGTGGTGATACCGTATGTAAAATGAGAATTCTTCGATGCTTGTGCTTCGTGCTAGCAGGTCTTCTACCCCTCTGCGCCGCCCAAACGACCTTGCGCATCCTCCGCGATGTCTCCTATGCCGAACCCAAGAATGAACGCCAGTCGCTGGACATTTATGCTCCGGCTGGGGGCAATCACCCGGTCGTTATTTGGGTACACGGCGGTGGCTGGATGCGCGGAGGCAAGCATGAAGTGGACAGCAAGCCATCGGCCTTCTTGGAGAAAGGATTCGTCTTTGTATCGGTGAACTATCGGTTCATTCCGAACGTCACGATGGATGCTATTGTCCGCGACGTCGCGAAATCTGTCGGCTGGGTGCACGCCAACATCGGCAAGCACGGCGGCGACCCCAAACGCATCTTTCTGATGGGCCATTCGGCCGGAGCGCAGCTCGTCGCCCTGCTCGCCACCGACAGCCGCTACATCGAGGCCGAAGGGGTTCCGCGCAGCAGCATCATCGGCTGCGTCCCGGTGGACGGAGACACCTATGACGTACCGCTGGAAGTGGCTACGACGACAGCCCGCCGGAAAGGGTTGAAGCAACCGCCTCCGAAGATGGGCCATGCGGAGAAGTTTGGCAACCCTCGCCAGCAGCGCGAACTTTCGGCGGTGAACCACGTCGCCCCGAACCGCGGCATCCCTCCGTTCCTACTGCTGCATGTGGCTGACCACACCGACACCTCAGCCCAAGCCCACCGGCTGTGGGCAGCTCTCGATCAGGCCGGCATCCCGACGCGGATCGTCGGAGCCGAGAATAGCGAGCATATGAAGCTGGACCGGGAGCTTGGACTGCCCACCGACCCCGCGACCCAAGCCCTCTTCGACTTCACAAACCGAATCCTCACCGAGGTCCGCTGAGGTAGCTGGCAATCGCCTCCGCAGTCCGCAGATATCGGTTGAAAACGTTGAGCTTCAAAACCGTTGGCGACTTCTTAAGCTCTCCTAATCCCATCACATTTTTCAGATTCGGGCTGAACCGTCCCCATCCGTATTGGCGGTGCTCGCCGCCATCATCGAACTGGCCGTTCGTGACGAAGCTGATAATCTTTGGCCCGCCATCGACGATCACTACAATATGCTGCGGTTTTCCAGCCGCTATCGACCCTGGATCAGACGCCCAGCGGCTCTCCGATCGGCCATCGGTCAGCGTCAGCTCAACCGCGCCGCCCGCCACCGTCCGCAGCGCCAAGCCCGCGCTGCTGAGCAACGTCTGGCCTGCGTCGAGAGTGGCCAGGTTTACCCAGAGATCGAGCGAGAAACCGGCCCGCAAATCTTCCTTGCCATGATCGGCGCGCTTGGACCGCTGGTAAAAGGTGACGTCGCCAACCTTTCCGGGCAGTGGCCGTTCGGCGGCACCCCAGAGTCCGGCCAGCAGGATGGGATCGATCTCATGCACCCGCGCGACATCCTTCTGGGTCTCGGTCAAGTAGTATTTGCCGCCGTCCTCCACCAAATCGGGATAGCTCATCCGGATGATCGGGTCGTCATCGTAGAGCACAATGTCTGGCTGCGACCAGCGGATGATTTTGCCCGTGGGGCCATCGGCCTCGACGCCGCCCGACAGCCAGACCGGATTGCGCTCCTCATAGGCGTTCGAGCGTTGGCGCGGATGTTCGCGAATGAAGCGGCCACCATGGTTATGGAACCAGTAAAGATACTTGCCGTTCTCGGCACGCCAAGCGAAATTGGCGGCACGCGGATGCTTCATCAGGCGGCCGTCTGCGAAGCGCATCGACTGAGATGGCTCCCAGGTTCGTCCGCCATCCCGGCTATAAGTGTGCGCCGCATACCCGTCAATGGTGCGGAAAACACAAAAGATGGAGCCGTCACTCATCACGCTGAAGGAGTGCTCTTCGGCAATGGTACCGCCACCTTTGGGAGGCCGAATGCCGATATCGCCCTCGGGCAGGGTATCCCACTTGATTTTGCTCGGGTCGCTTTCGCCCATGATGTTTGCGCTGCGGAGCAACACTCCTTCACTCGAGGTGAAGAAGCCATCGCCGAAGCCACCGACCTTGTGAAGCGGCACGTAGCCGGCACCCTTGTAAGCGAACGCCTTGCCAACGGTCCAGAAGAACTTGATCTTGCCACCGTAGGGATTCTTACGGTCGATTTCGAAATCGCGCTGGGGGATCTCGTAGCGCTGCTTGGACCAGGTGCGGCCGTGGTCGTCGGTGTACTTGAAGACGAAGTGGCCGAGGCTGTCGACGCGGCGATTGAAGCCGTCCGGGTAGGTCGGCTTATCGGCGATGACTTGGCGAAGGTTATCGGTGTTGTGGTTGTAGAAGACGTAGACGCGTCCGGAGTTCGCCTTGAGCGTGACGGCGTAGGAGGCTTCAGGCCCGTCGTTCGGTTCGATATCAACGGCTTTTTCCCAGGTCTTGCCGTGATCGGTGCTGCGCAGGCTAACGACGTGCTGCCCGCCAGCGCCTTCGGCCCCGGGGCCGGTGGTGATCACACAGAGCCAGGCACCGTCGTTCGTTTTGACGACATAGGGTTGATCGGCGTAGAACTCGTCGGGGATCACGGATCCGGTCACAATATTGCGCGGATCATTCGGCTGGGCCAGCGCGGCAGAAGCGATGAAAGCGACAAGAGAGAAAAGGCGTGAGGTTCGCATGGTTTCGATGGCGTGGAAATCGTGTTTCCATCATAGTCGCAATCGGCACGCCGGGTTGATCCGGGCGCCAGTGCCGTAGTAGTATGATTTTTCTGTTACACGCAACCCGCATTATTTCAGCGCCGTTACTGCAACGGCACCTGATCGCACAGATCGCTCCTCGCGAGTACGAAAGGGTGATTCTGGTCTTCTTCTGTCTGGTAGCGGCGGTAAGTTGGCGCTGGGTGCTGCCGCTCGAAGCCCAGTTGCGGATCGTAGCGATGCCGCCGCTGATCTTGGCGTTTTGGGCGATAGAGAAGGCCCATTCGCGGCCATGGACGCGGGTGGCGCGAGATTTTTTGGCTTTGGGCCTGATTGTGCCGGGGTACTTGTCGCTGGGACTGCTCTCGACCGCGCAATTCTCCCCGTGGCAGCAAATTTGGATAGGCTGGGACCGGATATTGCTTTACGATTTCGGCATGAAGGCCGGCGTGGAGGGGTTGGGCCCGACGATCCCGTTTGTGTTGGAATTGGCCTATTTGTTGCTGTACGCGTTTCCTCCAGCGGCACTGCTGACGCTCAATTTGATTCATCAACGGAGCCGAATCGGGCGGTACCTATTGGTTTTGTTCCTGGGCACGTTTACGGCCTACCTTCTGCTGCCGGTGTGGCCGGTGTTGTCACCTCGCTTTGCCTATCCCGGGGTTGACTTGCCCTTGTTTGAGGGCTCTCCGCGGAACATTAACGTGTGGTTGCTGAATCACCTGGATATTGCGACGAGCGCGTTTCCGAGTGGGCACGTGGCGGTAGCGATGTCGAATGCGTTTGGTCTTTTGGTGGCGGTGCCGAGCCGACCCAAGATTTGGGGCGTCGCGTTTGGAGTGGCGGGTCTGGTGTACGCGGCGACGATCTACGGACGCTACCACTACGCGATGGATGGTTTGGCCAGTATCGTGATTGCGACGGTGGCGTGGCGGGTGGAGGCGTGGCTGGATGCGCGCGGCAAACTTTCGTAGTAGCTTTGTGGGCGGGAGTTTTTTCGATGAACCGATTGCCGTTTTTCTTTCTTTCGCTGGGGATGGCCTGCGCGCAGACCCTGCCCGTTCAACTGGTCAACGACTGGGCTAAGCTGCCGCCGGGCGTTAACTTTGGGGAGACCTCCGGGGTTGCGGTGGATAAAGACGACAACGTGTGGGTGTTCCACCGCGGTAAGTCGCCAGTGATGAAGTTTGACCGGACGGGGAAGTTACTCGCGTCCTGGCCGGACGCGCCCATCAAGTCGTCGCACGGCATCAAGATTGACCCGGAGGGCAACGTCTGGACCGTGGACGTCGTTGGGCATTCCGTGAAGAAGTTTTCGAACACGGGCAAGCTTCTGATGCAGATCGGAAACGCGGGTGGCGCGCCGGGAACGAATTCGACCAAGGACGCTTTCAACAAACCGACAGGAGTGGCATTTCTCCCCAACGGCGATTTCTTTGTTTCCGATGGGTATGAGAATTCGCGGGTTGTAAAGTTCAACAAGGACGGCGAGTTTATGATGCAGATCGGTGGCGTTCGCGGCAAGGAGCCCGGCCAGTTTGACATTGCCCATGACGTGGCGCTGGACGAAAAGGGCCGGATCTACGTGGCGGATCGGGAGAACTACCGGGTGCAGATCTTCGACCCGACCGGCAAGTTAGTCCAGACCTGGGACAAGGTCGGGTCGCCGTGGGGACTAGCGTATAGCGAGAAAGACGGGATGATGTATATCTGCGACGGGTACAACAATCGGATTGTGAAAGTGAACCGGGAAGGGCAGGTGGTGGGTTCTTACGGGAAGTACGGGAAGATCCCGGGGCGGTTCGATTTCGTCCATCACATGGCGATCGATTCCAAGGGCGCGATCTATGCGGCGGAGATCAAGAACTGGCGCGTGCAGAAGTTCGCTTGGCAGAACTAGGCGAGAAGTAGTATTGTGTCTGGCATGGATCGACGCAATTTTCTTGAACAGACGACCGGATTGACGCTGAGTGCCATGGCGGCGACGGCAGCTCCGACGAAAGTGCGGACAGGGATGTTGGGAACCGGGCATAGCCACTTCAGCGGGAAGCTGAAGGCCATGATGGATTCGCCGCTGTTTGAGATTGCGGGGGTGGTGGGCGAGTCCACCGCCGCCGTGAAGAATCCGGCTTACGCTGGGTTGCGCTGGATGAGCGAGGCGGAGATGTTGAACGATCCCTCGATCCAGTTGATCGTGGTGGAGTGCCGGGCGTGGGAGGCCCTGCCGTGGGGCAAGAAGGTGATTGCGGCGGGCAAGCATCTGCATTTGGAGAAGCCGCCAGGGAATGAGTACAAGCCGTTTCGGGAGTTGGTGGAAGAGGCGCGGAAGAAGAATCTTCGCTTGCAGACGGGGTACTTGTGGCGTTGGCATGAGGGATTGAACGCGGCCATCGAAGCGGCGAAGAAGGGCTGGTTGGGCGAGGTGTTTATGGTGCGGGGGACGATGAGTTCCGACCGCGGGCCGGAGGAGCGAGCGATCGAGGCGCACTACAAGGGCGGCGGTTTGTTTGAGCTCAGCGGCCACGTGATTGACCGGATAGTTGAAATCTTGGGGCGGCCGAAAGCAGTAAAAAGCTGGCTGCGGCATGACACGAGCACGCCGGATAAGCTGGCCGATAACAACATGGCGGTGTTTGAATATGACCGGGCCTTGGCGGTGGTGACGCAGGCGACGAAGATGGCCGGGTCGGGCGATCATCGGTCGTTTGAGGTGCTGGGGACGGACGGGAGCTTCGTGATCTATCCGGAGCGGAATCCGCCGACGATGCGGGTGCATATGCGGAAGGCGCAGGGGCCGTACAAGGCGGGATGGCAGGACATCACGCTGCCGCCGCAGCCCCGGTTTGTGGCGGACTTTGCGGAGCTGGGACGAAGTATTCAGAGCGGGCAACCGTTGCGGCATTCTTACGATCATGAGTTGTTGCTGCAGGAGACGCTGCTGCGAGCGTCAGGAGAAATGGTATGAATCAAGTTACGAGACGGACGGCTTTAGCGGCGTCGATTGCGGCGAGCTTGGTGCGCGGGACGGCGCAGAATTCGGCGTTGCGGGTGGGGGTGCTGGGAACGGGCAACCGGGGTACATTCGTCGCGACGATGATGGCGAAGAACACCCCGGCGAAGGTCGTGGCGGTGTGCGACCTGTACCCGGAGAAGATGGAGGCGGCCAAGAAGTCGCTGGGCGAGCCCGATGCGCGGATGTACACGGACTTCCAAAAGATGCTGGCGAGCGATATCGACGCCATTCTGATTGCGACGCCGGTGTTTCTGCACGCTGACCATTTCGAGGCGGCGCTGAAGGCGGGCAAGCACATCTACATCGAGAAGCCGGCGTCGATGGACGTGGCAGGGTGCAAGCGAATCATGAAGGCGGCGGACGCGGCGGACCGGAAGTTGAACATCACGTTCGGCTTTCAGCGGCGGTACTCCGAGTTGTACTTGAAGGCGAAGAAGTTGGCCGACTCCGGGGCGGTGGGGCCGATTCATTTAGGGTTTGCGCGGTTTATCAAAAGCGACGGGATCGTGGCCGCGGGGCCACCGCCGACGCCGCCGAAGAGCGAGCGCGACAAGATTGTGCAGTGGGGTGAATGGAAGAGTTTGTCGGGCGATTTGATTGTCGAGAACAACGTCCATTCGATTGATGTTTTGAACTGGTTTTTGGGCGGAAGACCGCTGAGCGCGATTGGCTCAGGCGGGTCGACAACGCCGCGGAAGGGCGACATGCGGGACCACAATTTTGTGGCCTTTGAGTATCCGAAGGGGATTCAAGGGCAACTGTCAGGGATGACGCTCGCCCCGCCGGGATACCGGGATGTGGTGGAGCAGTTCTTTGGCGAGACCGGAATGATCGAGACCTCGGAGAAGCACTGGCGGCATTTCCGGGGGCCGGGCAAGGAGACATCAGAGCTTTCGCCGCGGAACAATACGATTGATTCGGTGACGGCGTTTGTGCAGCGCGTGACGACGGGCAAGCCGGAGAACGCGGGAGTGCGTGGCGCGGAAAGCACCCTAACGGCGATTCTGGGACGGATGGCGATGGACCTGCGGCGGGAAGTGACTTGGGACGAAATGATGAAGGGGTAACTGGTGTGATATTATCCCCGCATGCTGCTTAGATTTGTGAGTATTTTCCTCGCTTGCACGCTTCTCGGATGGGGTCAAAATGTAACCGCGACGATTACAGGAACCGTGAGGGACGGCTCCGGCGCGGTTTTGCCCAATGCCGTCATCAAGGCCAATAACACCGGGACCCAGGCTCAGTTTGAAGCCTCGGCGAGTTCCGACGGGGCGTATGTGCTCCGCAATCTGCCCGTAGGCGTTTACAAGATGCGCGTGGAGGTGAAAGGCTTCCAGCCGTGGGAGCTCCGCGACCTGCGTTTGCAGGTGAATGAGACGGCGCGCGTGGATGCGTCGATGAGCGTGGCGGGGACGACCGAGAGCGTAACGGTGTCAAGTTCGGTGGTGAACGTGGACACGACGAGCGTGACGCTGAAGACGGTGGTCGACCAAAAGAGAATTGAAGAGTTGCCGTTGAACGGGCGGAACGCGACACAATTGATGCGACTGGTGGCCGGGGTGGTGGTGGACCAACGGGCCGACGTGACATCGGGAACGACCTACCCGGGGACGACGCCGGTATCGGTGAACGGCGGACGGGCGAATGCGACCAACTATGTGCTGGATGGGGCGCAGAACAACGACCCCTATTCGAACGCGCCGAACCCGTTTCCGAATCCGGACGCGCTGCAGGAGTTTAGCGTGCAGACCAACAACTTCAGCGCGGAGTTTGGGCGGCAGAGCGGCGGGCTGGTGAACGCGGTGACCAAGTCCGGGACGAACTCATTTCATGGCAGCGCCTTTGAGTTTGTGCGGAACCAGGCGTTCAACGCGACGGGCTTCTTCGGCCCGGCGGATCCGGCGACGGGTCGGCGGCGTCAAGACGGGCTGAAGCGGAATCAGTTCGGCGGAACGATCGGTGGGCCGGTCGTGCTGCCGAAGATCTACAACGGGAAGGACAAGACGTTTTTCTTTGCTTCTTATCAGGCGACCTTGCTGCGGGTGATTCCGGCGGAGGTACAGCGGATTGTGCCGACGACGCTGCAGCGGAGCGGGAATTTTTCGCAGATCACGCGCGGGCTGCGCGATCCGCTGGCCAACGCTCCGTTCCCTGGCAACGTGATTCCAGCGAATCGGATCAATCCGGTGAGCCGGTTCATCGTGGATAGCGCGCTGCCGGACGGCGGGGCGTCGGGACGGATTTCGACGATTGTTTCGTCGCCGAATAACGACCACCAACTGATGCTGCGGGGCGACCATCAATTCGGGAATGCGAACCGGCTGTCGGTGCGATATTACAAGTCGTGGTCGGAGTCGACGGCGTTTTTGAACCCGAAGAACGTGCTGGAACAGACGAGCGGCGGGCAGTGGTTCAACAACTCGATTTCGATTACGGATACGCATACGATTTCGCCGACGCTTGTGAATCAGGCGCTGTTCAGCATCAATCGGACGGACGGCAAGTTTGTGCCGCCGCAGCCGGAAAAGAGCTTGGCGAGTTTGGGGTTGAAGTATTACAACGACCCGATTATCAAGTGGGATATCGACATTGCGGGTTACTTCCGGATTAACACGGGCGATACGAACGCGTTTCCGCGGACGGAGTATCAGTACCTGGATACGCTGCGCTGGACGAAGGGCAAGCATAACCTGACTTTCGGCGGCGAGTATGGCCGGGGGTCGAACGACATCATCAACAACTTCCGGGCGAACGGGCAGTGGAGCTTCAATGGGGCGGCGCCGTTTACGACGGACGGTTTGGCGGACTTCATGCTGGGATCGTTCAATTCGCTGACGCAGGGGATTGGCGAGTATAAGGGGACGCGGTTCCAGCGGATGGGCCTGTTTGTGCAGGATTCATGGAAAGTGACCAAACGGCTGACGCTGGACGTGGGCGCGCGATGGGAGCCGTTTTTCCCGTTCACCGATACCTTGGACAAGGTGGCGGTATGGCGGCCGAATGAGCAGTCGACGCGGTATCGGAACGCGCCGAAAGGGGTGATCTACGCGGGCGACCCGAACGTATCGCGAGGCACGGTGCCGACGACTTGGGGCAACCTGGGGCCGCGGGTAGGCTTTGCGTGGGATGTGTTTGGGAACGGGAAGACGGCGGTGCGCGGGGCGTACGGGGTGTTCTTTGATTCGTTCAACAGCATCGCGACCAACTCGCAGGCGAATCAGGCGCCGTTCGGGACGGTGGTGACGGTTTTCGGCTCGAATGCGAATAGCTTTACCGACCCGTGGGCGGGGACGACGAACCCCTTCCCTGCCCCGCAGAACCCGCCGGCGACGGCAGCGTTCCCGGCGTTTACCTCGCAGTTTTTGAACGCGGCGGATTTCCGGAATCCCTACATCCAGTCGTGGAACTTGACGCTGGAGCGGGAGATCTGGGGCGGGTTCGTGACCCGGGCTTCGTACGCGGCTTCCAAGGGCACGAAGCTGATGGTGCTGCGGGAGTTGAACGCGGCGGTGTTTGCGCCGGGGGCGACGACGGCGACGACCAACCAGCGGCGGCCTTATGGCCCGGCGATGGGGTCTTCGACGATCGTGGAGCCGGTGGGCAACTCGACTTACCATGCGTTTCAATTGACGGCGGAGCGGCGCTTCAGCAAGGGCTTTACGATTCTGGCGAACTATCAGTTCTCTAAGTCGATCGATGACACGTCGGCGAACAAGGGGACGGGCCAAGTGCGAACGAACCCCAACAATCAGGCGTTCGATAAGGCGCTTTCGGACTTCAACCGGCCGAACGTATTCAACTTCTCGGGGCTTTGGGAGTTGCCGATTCGGTTCCAAAATAAGACGGCGAATTTCCTGATCGGCGGGTGGAATCTGAACACGATTCTGAACCTGACATCAGGGCAGCCGTTCTCGGTGGCGAGTGGCGTCGACAACGCCCGGACAGGGACGGGCGGGCAGCGGGTGGATTATTCGGGCAATGCCGTGATTGGGGGCGACCGGAGCCGGAATGACGTCGTGAACGAGTATCTGCGGCGGTCGGTTTTCTCGCCGAACGCGCTGGGGACGTTTGGAACGATTGGCCGGAATACTTACTATGGGCCGGGGTTGGCGAACGTTGATTTTGGGTTGGCGAAGAACTTCCGGGCGAACGATCGGTTGACGACGACGTTCCGGTTCGAGGCCTTTAACGCGTTGAACCGGGTGAATCTGGGAAACCCGGTGAACGCGCAGAACAATGGCAACTTTATGCGGATTACGGGGACTAATCCGCCGCGGGTGCTGCAGTTGGCGCTGCGGCTCGTATTTTGATGAGCTGCTCGGGATGATCGGTTTGGATTCCGGTGGCACCCAAGGCGATGGCTTCGCGCCATTTTTCTTCGGTGTCCGCCGGGCCTAGCCGGTCGACGAAGATTCCCTTTTTGGCTTGGCGGGCGACGGCGATGACGTCCGGTTTGAAGTCGCGGGCGTCAAAGGCGATCACACGGACGTTCAGCTCAGCGAGAATTCGCTGGGAGACTTCCACTGATACCGCCTCGGGCATGGCCAGCGCGGGGTGCCCTTGGGCGGTGAGGTCCTTCAGCAGGTTGAAGCCGCCGTAGACGACGGCGCGTTCAAGCATATCGTGGCGTTTCAGGGCGGCGAGGATGGAATCGGCGGCGATGCGCTTGGCGTCGAAGTAGACGCCGCATTTGCCGCGCATCGCGGCCAACGCCTCATCCAACGTTGGGATGCGGGTGTTCTTGAAGCCAGGTTTATGGTGGCTGGCGTCGAGGGCCCGTAGTTCGTCAAAGGTGAGATCGGCAATTTGGCCCTGGGCCCCGGTGGCGCGCTCGACACCGGCGTCGTGCATGAGAACGAACTTGCCGTCCTTGGTGGTGCGGACGTCGATCTCGACCCAATCCACCCCCAGCGCGATGGCTTTTTCGATGGCTGGCATCGTGTTTTCCGGGCACTCGATGTGCTCGCCGCGATGGGCGATGACGTCCACACGGTTCTTAGCCTGGAGGCGAAGAAGGGGGAGGCCGGCGAGGAAGAGTCTGCGTTGCATGGCCGTGGTTCAACGGATTGTCGAACGCCCCGCGGAACTGGGGGGGCAAACATGAGGTCGGCGATGGGGAAGGAGGCAGCGGGTGAGGCTCACAGTGTTTATTTGAGCACGGGTGAGGGGGAGGATTGGAGCTGGTCGAGGGTGCGGCGGTAGGGAGCGAGGCCGACCCACCAGAGGAGCGCGGAGAGGAGCCAGGAGGCGGCGCAGACGTAGAGGATGGAGTAGCGGAGCATGAGGTCGTCGTGGAAGACGCGGTCCGTGACGAGGGCGATGACGGTGGGCCCGGCTCCGAGGCCGATGAGGTTGATGACGAAGAGATAGACGGCGCTGATTTGGGCGCGCATTTCGTTGGGGGCGACCTGCTGGAGCGCGGCGGGGGCGACGCCGAACATGGTGGCTTGGAGGAAAAGGCAGGGGATCAAGAAGAGCATGGCGAGTTCCGGGGTGGGCATGAGGGGGAAGAGGATGACGGAAGGGAGGGCGAGGATTGCCGTGATGAGGCCGACGCGGAAATGGGCGTCGCGGTAGCCGCGGCGGGCGAGGGATTGGCAGTACCAGCCGCCGGCGAGGATGCCGAGGCTGCTGAAGACGGCGACGGCGACGCCGAAGGTGAGGCCGGCTTGGGCGACGGACCAGCCGTAGGTGCGCATGAGGAAGGACGGGGTCCAGGCGTTGATGCCGTAGGCGGCGAAGGTGATGAGCGCCGTCGCGAGATGGTGGCAGCCGAAGGTGGCACGGTGGGATTTGATGTAGGCGACGATGGCGGCGAGGGAGACGGGGAGGGTGGTTTGGCGCTCCTGGCGGACGGGTTCGGGGACCGTGCGGACGAGGGCGGCGATGAGAAGGCCGGGGAGACCGATGACGAAGAAGGTGATCTGCCAGGGGTAGACGGCGAGGCCGACGAGCGGGAGGGTGATGACGCCGCCGGAGGCGGTGTACGGGACGATGATGCCGCCGAGGATCATGGCGAGGCCGCTGCCGAGGAAGATGCCGAGGCCGTAGACGGAGAGGGCGAGGGGGCGCTGGCGCGGGGGGAAGTAGTCCGAGAGGAGGGAGTAGGCGGGCGGGGAGAGGGCGGCTTCGCCGATGCCGACGCCGACGCGCATGAGGAAGAGGAGGGGGTAAGTGGCGGCGAGGCCGAAGCCGGCGGTGAAGAGGCTCCAGGTGAGGACGCCGAGGGTGATGAGATTGCGGCGGGAGGAGGAGTCCGCGAGGCGGCCGAGAGGGAGCCCGAAGAGGGTGTAAAAGAGAGCGAAGGAGATGCCCATGAGGAGGCTCATTTGGGTATCGGAGATGGCGAGGTCGCGGCGGATGGGGACGACGAGGAGGCTGAGGATTTGGCGGTCGATGAAGGAGCAGATGTAGGCGAGGGTGAGGATGGTGACGGCGTACCAGGCTTGGCGGGTGGGGGGATAGGCGGGCGGCGTTGGCATGGGTTCGTCGGGTTAGTATATACGTTGGGCGTCTCCGAGTTAGAGGGGGCTGCGGAAAATCGATTTGGGCAAAGCTTCGCCTTACCGGGTAATTTTCGAGTTGGCGGATGGGGCCGAGTCCGCGATTTTGGCTAGTAAGGCGGCTCCGGCTGGTCCGAAAAGACGTTGGTTTCGACGCTCGAGCCGGCGGCGCGGACTAACGGCTTGGCGGGGCGTTCCAGAACGGGGCTCCAGCCGGTTTCGAGTTGGCTTCGCTCGGTGTCGGGGGGGGCCTCTTCCTGTTTTTTTTCTTGCACTTCTGATTGCTCTTCGCGGAAGAGATTGTCGACGGGGCCGGCGTCGGGGCCGATGTATTCGGTGCGGGGCCGAACCGGCGATTTGGGCATGGGGTTCAGTTTTCGAAGCATATTTAGCTCTCGGAGACTGGCATTGATGAGCCGGACCAGGGCCGCTTCCTCCCGCTGGAGTTGCTGGGGAATTTTTGCATCGAGGGCCATTCGGTTGGCCATCAGAAGATCGATCGCGCCGATCAGTTGGGGTGCCACCCCGGGGTATTCGGTTTCGCGCACGTCGGCGAGACAGCTTTCCAGTTCGAGCGTTTGGAGCCGGGAGTTGCGCAACTGGCGCCACTGAGCATCGACGATTCTTTGGACGATGCCGGTTTCGACACGGTCTCTGGGAGATAGGTAGCGCGAGTATTCGGCGACCATGGCGCGATATTCGGCGATGTCTTCGCCGGAGAGCAAGGCGAGCCCGGGGGCACCGGTGTGGTCGACGATGACGGTCCGGCTGCCATTTCTGAGACTGTTGATGCGAGAGTTCATTTTCCCCGCTTCGCTTTTTGGGCCGGTGCTTTTTTGCGCGTTTTGCCGGTTGATTTCGGCGCGACGCGCCTTTTTCTCTTCGTCGGTTAGTTCCTGGGACATGTTGAAAACTCCTTTTGGAAATAGAAACGCCCTGCCTGGAAGCCCGGGCAGGGCGTGGTTGCTTTCGCTGCCTTCAGTCTACACTACGGGTTCCAAATTTCGGGGGGTGCGGGGAGGGTGAAAAGCGGGGTTATGTGATTGAAAATAGAAGAGTAACAATAAATATGAATTCCTTGTGATGGCGGTGGGAAAGTTGACCGAATTTCACAAGAAGTCGGGAGATCGGCCCGTAGACGCCGACCGTTCGTCAAGCTTTCAGGGGTAGACTTATTAGTGAGGAGACTGCTATGAACATCGCGATCGAGATTCCAGACGACATTGGCAATGCCCTCGCTGCTCAGGCGGGTGGTGTTTCCCGTGCCGTACTCGAGGCGGTTGCAATCGAGTCCTACCGGACTGGCCTCGCGACCCCCGCTCAAATCCAGCAGATGCTTGGCCTGCCCTCCCGTTGGGAAACTGAGAGTTTCCTGCGACGCGCCGAGGCCTTTCATGACTATACGATGCAAGACTTAGAGCGGGACGTCGCCGCTATCCGAGACGCCTCGAGAAAATGATCGCCGTCGCGGATGCGTCACCTCTCTGCTACCTCGTGCTGATCGGTGAAGTCGATCTTCTTCCCCAACTCTTCCGTCGGGTTATTGTCCCCCAGGCCGTAATCAATGAGTTGCTGCATGACGGTGCTCCTGAACCAGTTAGGAGTTGGGCTTCGAGGCTGCCCGGTTGGATTGAGGTGGAAGCCACGCCGGACGTTGTTTTGCCGGGCATGGAGAAGCTTCAAGCAGGCGAGCGCGCGGCCATATACCTAGGTGAGCAGGTCAGGGCGGACCTGATCCTGATCGACGAAAGGGCTGCGCGGCTTGTTGCGGCCAAACGAGGTTGCTCGGTGACCGGAATATTGGGAATCCTCTTAGAGGCAGCGACGGGTGGGCATGTGGATCTGGCGCGCGCGATCGATCGGCTCAGGAGAACCAATTTTCGCTGTTCTCCGGCTTTGTTTAAGGCGACGCTCGAACGGTACGGAGCACGGCCGATCTAGGGCAGGTTCAAGGCGGATCGGCCCGACCAAGGAGGACGTAGAGGATTGGCCATCCGATGGGATCTGATTGCGACGATTCTGCCGTGTTTGATTCTCTCGGTGCAATCCAATACCTCGCTTTTTACCCACGTACTTGCTGGGTGGCTACTTGGGCAGCGACCTCTTCATGAATCTGATCAAGGAATGTCTCGAGCTCTTGCAAGCGCATCGCACGCGGTAGCTTCTGCGCTGGCTGCGCGGGCCACGGTGGACCACACCGTCGACGCAGCGCTGGCCGCTCGTGCGACGGCGACACATACGGTATCGGCTGCGCTGCTGGCCTCGATAACAGCCGCGCATACCGCGTCAGCCGCGCTGTACTCCCGCACGGCGCTGGGCCACACCGTATCGGCGGCGCCGGTGGCGCGGGTCGGGGTCGCCCATTCGGTATCGGCGGCTCTGCTGGTTTCGCTCACCACGGCGCATTCGGTTTCCGCTTATTTGTTCGCCGTGCCGGCACGGCTGCTTGTTGTCCCGGCAGAGCGTCGGATCATCAGTCCTTGGCCGCGGTGATGGCAAAGTGCAGGCCTCGTGATTGCAATGGCTCACGGGGCGAAGCCTTATCTTCGCCAGGCGGAGATAAGGCTGCCGATGCCAGCATTGCCTTCATTATTTCGTGATGATGTACGGCGCCGCCAGGCCGGAGATACCGCCTCGCAGAATTGATAAAGCGGTATTCCGACCAGCAACTTAGGCCGCCCGAACGCGCGTCTCGATCGCCGCGTGGACCTTCTGCGTTATGGTGATGTCGTAGGGTGCGTCGTGGGCGCTGCCCTCGGCGGACACCTTGAACCACTCCGCCACTGTGGTCAGCTTGAAGTTAACCATCAGCGCCCGGTCGGGCCCTGGGCGTGAGTGTCGCGCGTGTGGTCCCGTCAGTCAGTCTTTGACTTGAGGGACCGTCTTCAGAAACGGAAACAGAAAAATGGGTAGCATCAGGATGAGCCCCGTATGGCCCGAAAACTCGATCCGCCGCATCCCAAGGCCAACCAAGGGTTACATCTCCGTCCGAAACTTCGGGATTTGCGAGTCGGCGAGTGTCCGGGAAACTCCGCGGATCACACAGGAGACGCCAGAACCGGGGACACGGCGCATAGCTCCGGCGCGCCAGCCGTTCATGACTGATACCAGCGTGGCTGCGGTCATGACTACGTGGCTTGATCGGGCGGGTGAGGCCGGCCATTGCTGGTTCATCCAGACCGCCAGAGAGATCAGCTGGAAACGGAACGGGTCCAGGCACTTTGACATCGGGTCGTCTCATTATCGACGAAGCCAGAGATTATCTCCCGCTGTTTCAGATAGATCGAGTTTTCGGGCCATACGGGCTGAATGCCTCCGCCGATATTCACACTCACTTGTTGGATCGCACGGCTCAGACGGCGTACGTTGCAATACACATGTAGAATGACGGGGAAATGCTCTCCGCCGACAAGACGCTGTTCGCGTTCGTAGACCTCAAGGACCCGTTCGCACCCAATGAGATCGCCGGTGGCGACCAAAGCGGTCCGATACTCTCCATTCTGGCGTACAGGCCCTTCGACCAAGTCTTC
>Ga0114966_10000966_pt1 | contig 26848 bp, 28 predicted proteins | sample M_130207_XF_Meta_FD_87029 | JGI IMG/M metagenome (GOLD analysis project Ga0114966, IMG submission 87029) | Freshwater microbial communities from Lake Montjoie, Canada to study carbon cycling - M_130207_XF_MetaG | ecosystem: Environmental > Aquatic > Freshwater > Lake | place: Lake Montjoie... | reverse complement strand
TTCGAATAACACTAATCAAATGAATGATTTTAAACAAAGCGTTAAATCTAAAATAGAAGAAATACAAAGAAATATACCTAAATTGCAACAGTATTTAAACTCCATCTTACCTAAAATAAATAAGTCTCAGAGTTTGAGTAGCAAGATTAGTGAACAAAATGAGAAAATTGTTTCCTTGAATCTTGAGTTAAATAAACTTCGCACTGACTTACAGATATCAAATGCAATAAACACAAGGTTGGAAGGTCAAGAACGTGAATCAGAAAACACGATTAAATTTTTAAATGAACAAATATCAAATTTAAAAGCTGAAAACGATGCATTAAAACAACAAAAACAAAACATAGATACTCAAATAAATAGCCTTAAGGAAAAAATAAATGGTATTCTTTCAGATATCCAAAGTAGTGGCCAGGCCAATCAGAATGAAATGGCTGAAATAAATCAGCTAATACAAACTATTTCCGAATCTGTAAATCAAATTGTTTCTAATATACCAAATCCACAACCTAATACAGAAGGTATGGACGGTGGAAGAAAACGTGTGTCAAAAAAGATGAAGAGCAAGAGGAGAAAATCCAACAAGAAAAAATCTATGAAAAAGACAAGAAAATCTTATAAAAAGAAGGGTGGGTGGAGTTACAGTAAAAAGAGTCGCAGAAGTCTCCGCGGAGGAATCGTATTACTTTAACCACTCTTTATGTAATTTAATCCAGGAAGTCTATTGCACGATATTGGCCATTTTCCATGAGTCTCGCGATAAAACAGGGAAGAGGGTTGTTTCCTCAACTGAATAATATGTAAACGCTGTTTATATATTTTTTTCCAAGTTCTCTGAACAATCCTTATCCAAAAGGTTTTCAATATTGCAACGCATTCCCCTCCAGGCAAATAAACGCAGTGAGCTATTTGCGGTTGTATATAATCTTGTTTTTCAATAATAGTGTGATAGTTTCTAACTGAGTGATGAGGTTGTTTACGAAACCACTGAGATGATGCAAACATAATATATCGTATTCTGTGTATTTTTACTGCATAATATATTTCAGGTAAGTCTTCATCATCGTCTTCAAACTCTACATCATTGTATATTTCTTCCAAATTGCAGACCATAGGAGGAAATTCATCAAACCGTTGATTTACCAAATAATGAGATAAAACTTCTTCAGATTGAGTGGACCCATGCATGGATTCATGGTATAGTTCACATATAACAAGGCTGAACTTTGAGACATTCATAGTACATTAAGGCATTTTACAACTTATTTGCAAAACTATTTATTGAATCAATTTTTTTACGCGTATATAGTATATAATGAAATTGCCCAGAATCGTTTCCAAATTAATAACGAATAAATACGTGCTTTATGTTGTTGTCTTTATTTGTTTGCTTCACATCTTTGGATACATCATGATGGGAAATATGACGGCTATTATATTGTTTGTTTTAGTGGGCCTTATTACCGCCAACTTTAGTAAAAACATGGTTCTTGTTTTAGCAGTTCCTTTGGTTGTCACATCTTCTTATGTTGGAGGAATGTTTATCAAAGAAGGTTTAGAAAACATGAGCAAGGATAAGAAAGACTCTGATGTAAAGGCTGCTTCCACTGGTGTAACCGATAAGTCAACCGATGTGCCTGCTGACACCGACATTGAAAAAGCAAAACAACAACTTGATGCCAAAGAAAAGAAACCTATTGTTACAGGTGAACCAGTTGGTAACAATGCAAAAATGAAACCCCAAAAAAATGAGAAAAAGGAATCTTATGTGGATCATGCCGCAACACTAAACGAAGGATATGAAAGTTTGAGTAAGATGTTAGACGGAAGCGCAATTCAAAATTTATCAAATGACACAAAAAAGTTAGCTGATCATCAAAAAAATTTATGGGAAGCCATGAACAACATGGGTCCCATATTTGAAAATGCTAAAAATATGTTAGATTCCATAGACATGGAAAAGTTAGGCTCAATGAGTAAATTAGCACAATCATTAGGAGTTCAAAAAGCGTAAATATAAATTTTTATAGACATATAATATAGGTTTATAACAATGAAGAAGTGTCCACCTGGCATCATATGCATAGAAAACGTAACCATGTTTTTTTTATTTATTACAGTTCTTATTGTCGGGTATCTTATGTATGCTAATATCTTCAGACAACACAAAGTGGTAGAAAGACCCATAAATATGATTGTTGAACAACAATCCAGTTGGCCTTATTTTGCCGGTGTAAATGGATGGTTTGACACTGGTGGAACGGCTCAAATTGGAAACCAGATTCGCCCCGATGTTTTATTAAATCCATATACTCCTCCATTTAGAGATGAGAGATATATGACCCCCAACATAGTTAGTGGCCGTATTCCAATCAATGTTTCTACAAACGTCGGGGCAGTGGATACCAATTATCGCCAAGTTGGAATCTTGACACCGTTGAATGGATCATCCAAAGGAAAAATATTACCACTTATGGGGCGTCCATTGTTTACAAATCGCAATAAATGGCAGTATTATACTATGAGTGATCAAAATAATAGTATAAAATTACCCATCTCTCGTGGAGGAAGAAGCTGTACAAATGAATATGGTACAGATGAGCTTTTTAACTCTGATAGTGTTTATGTAGAAGGCTACAATGATGCATATAAAATTACGGTTTATGATAATGACACGATTCGGTATTTGCCTTATTTGTAATTTCTCTCTTTAGTAAATTTTATAAATATATTCGTATACAGTTTGTTGGTATTTTATTTCTATATTTATATTATGAGCGTGATAAATATAGAATACACAACTAATGTTCTTGCATGCAAAGAAAAATGTTCTTATGGTTTTAATTATCAGAATAGTACATGCGTTGCAATAAACAATGGAAATTATATTGGGATATCTTACGACAAAGGTGTTAGCCCTCCTGTTTTATACAATAGCAATAAATATGAGGTGTCGTCTATCTATATTTATAGTCCATCTATACATAATTTTGAGGGTTCACTTGTGGCCGGAGAAATTGTTATTGAACACACTCCCATATCAGGCGGTCAATATTTAAATGTTTCAATACCGATAACAGAATACGGGGTTTTTTGTGACTCATTAAATCAAATTATAGCAGATGTTGCAAAATATGCTCCTGCGCAAAGCGAATCAACCACCATACAATTGAAAGAGTTTACATTAAATAAAATTGTACCGAATAAACCATTTTTAACTTATTCCGATGATAATATCATTTGGATTGTATATGGAAAATCCAACGCGGTTAGCTTATCTACCGAATCTTTAAAATCACTGTCCACTATTATAGAACCATACGATCCATTGACTTCAGACCAGCAACCAATATTGTATTATAATTCTACTGGACCTTCTTTAGCAGATGGCTCAAGTGAAATTTATATTGATTGTCAACCAGTATCTTCATCGGAAGAAACAGTTGATATAACAAACAAAAAAACCGATTCAACTGCGTTTAATTGGGGTAGTATATCCAGTAATTCAGTTGGGAGCCAAGTGTTATTTTCTATTTTTATTATTTTATTGGCTATTGTGTTTTTAGCACTTATGTATTATGGAATCAAATATGGAACAAATTTTTTTTCAAATAAAGCTTCTTCTTCGGTCTCTCCGACGCAAAGTTAATAAATTATAGTTTGATAAATATAATTTATGCAACGGGTTAAATATGTAAATTTAGTTACTGGATGAAGATGTAGTTTGAGTTTCACTTGTATTTGTATTTGTATTCGTATTTGTATTCGTATTTGTATTTGTATTCGTATTTGTATTTGTATTTGTATTTGTATTCTTATCATTTGTATTTGTATTTTCTGTGCGCTTAGGAAAATACTGAGCTAAGTAATAAACCAATATAATTTCTGTTACTACGACGCCCGCTCCACTAAGAGCTCCGTGAATAAACGTTGAAAACAATGCATACTTACTCACTGGCTTTATTTGAGGATGATTCTTAGTGTTAGGATTGTCATTATTTTTTGGTGATTCTTCCGGTTTTTTATCTGGCAATTGTGTCTGGTTTTTATCTGGATAAAGAAGATTTAATAACATTACTTTTTCTGCAGTGGTTGACTCTCCTGCTGGAATCCCTGTAATACCAATATTCTGCTGATCACCTCCGACGTCAAGATTATGTATAGCCTCAACTAAATCTTGATTTCCTCCTTTCATATTGATAACAAGTATATCTTCATTGAACAATCTTTGTTTTAAAACATAGATTAATGGCAAGGATCCTATTAAAGCAGCCGCTGCCAATTTTAAATAATGCTTTGCATCGCTACTCTTTATATCTCTATCCTCCATAAGTATTCTAACTATATATATTTAAGAAAAATATAATTCACAAAATTATAAAGAAGATGCATTATGCAAATCATCCAAAACAGGTTTATAATTAGAAGGAGAGTCGGGAATAATACTCTTGTGTGACACAGTCATTTTATTCACCATTTCTTGCTCAAGTGTATATGGAAAATGATTCATTGCTTGCATTTGGCTTTCTTTTTTCTCTTCCGTTGGAACATACATAGATAATGCAGTTGATCCGGTTTGGTTGGATGAACGACGAATTAAATCGTGTGCAACAAATAATCCTAAAACAGCTAAAATAGGATTTGTATATGCAAATAAAGATAAAGCTGCTATCACAATTAATACTTTGCCTAAAGTTGTATCTACTGCATCGGCGATTGGTCCGGGGATTCTAAGACCCAATACTAAATACACTATAAAAAGTAGACCTACCATTATTTGGGAAGAATGTTCTCTCTTCATTGTAGTTTTGAATAGATTCATATATCATAATAAAATATTTTATTCTTTTGTAAATAAAATATTGAACTGTATTTTTGTCTTGATGTAGTCTATTACAAAATAATGGAAAATACTAAACTTATTCCAAATACGTATCTGGGTCAAAAGGGATATACCATTTATAAGAAACATCTTAGTTCAGAGAAAATAGATTTTATTAAAAATGAACTTACGATTCGTCCTCATGTGCACGGATCCCCGATAAAAGGAGGCGGAGATTCTGTTGGATTTCCGGCCTATCGCGAGTCTACTTCAAAAATATATGTTCCTCGGTATTTTGGAGAGCATCATTTTGGAAAACCAAGTGAAATTAAAATACCAGAAGGAACTGGTATTGATTTGTCATTTCATGGCAAACTGAGAGAAAACCAGGGTATAGTAGTAGACACTTATTTGAACCACGTTCTTAATCTACCTTATGGAGGCGGAGGTCTCTTGGATCTACCGTGTGCTTATGGAAAAACTACATTGTCGCTTTATATTATAGCGCAATTGAAGAAGAAGGCGCTTGTTTTGGTTCACAAAGAGTTCTTGTTAAATCAATGGATTGAAAGAATTCATCAGTTTCTTCCTCATGCAAGAGTGGGTAAAATTCAAGGTCCAATTATTGATATTGAAAATAAAGATATTGTCATTGGGATGATTCAGTCACTGGCAATGAAAGAATATAATCAAGAAGTATTTGAATCTTTTGGTCTTGTTATTATTGACGAGGTTCACCACATATCAAGTGAAGTATTTTCGCGGACTCTTTTCAAACTTGTGCCGAAATATATGCTTGGTTTATCTGCAACCATGAATCGCAAAGATGGAACTACAAAAGTATTTAAGATGTTTTTGGGAGACATTATATACAAAGGGAAACGAGAAGAAGAACACAAGGTTATTGTTCGGGGGATAAAATATATGTCAACTGATGAAGACTTCAATAAAGTGGTTACTGATTACAGGGGGAATCCAATGTATAGTACCATGATTGTCAAACTGTGTGATTATAATTATCGGTCGGAATTTATATTGCGTGTTTTAAGTGATATGATAAAGGAGAATAGTGAACAGCAAATTATGATTTTGGCACACAATAAATCGTTATTGAAATATTTATATGATGCGATAGAGCATCGTGGTATTGCATCCGTAGGATATTACATTGGAGGAATGAAGGAAGCTGCTTTAAAAGTCAGTGAAACAAAAAAGATAATTATTGCAACATATTCTATGGCTGCAGAAGCACTTGATATAAAGACGTTGACAACTTTGATTATGGCAACTCCTAAAACAGATATTGAACAATCTGTGGGGAGAATTTTGAGAGAAAGACACAGTCAGCCTGTGGTGGTTGATATTATTGATAGACACGATATGTTTCAAAATCAATGGAGGAAAAGGAAAACATTTTATAACAAACAGGGCTATAAAATTATTTATACAACGTCGGTTGATTACAATACTGATTATGAATTATGGGACCAACTTAACGCGAGTGGAAAGAAATGCGTAAAAGATGATTCTGATGAAGAAGACAACAAACAGTTACAAGATAAATGCTTAATTAAAATCAAGAAACAGGTCTAACGTTTTTGGTAAAGAATGGATATGGGTGTAGGATTGGCTAAAGCTGAAAGACTCGGAGGTAAATTGTCTTGGGATGAAAGACCATATTGAACAGTGGAACCTCCGCGACGCTTATGCCCGCTACGCTTATGCACTGTACGCTTATTTCCACGCTTGTGGACACAAGAACTACTGCATTTGTGTGCACGACGACTTTTACCACCCTTTTTAAGATAACGGCTCTTAATTCTATGCTTCATTGTTTTTTTACGATGCATTGATGCTTTTTTTCCCCCAGACATGCTATACATTCTATATATATTTTTAATTTTTTTACGAAGTGTTTTACCAAGGGTTTTACGACTGTTACCAACATGTGTTTTTTTACCTCCCTTCATTGCACAAGGAACTACCCCTCTCACAGCATCAACATTATTTGCCGCTCCTTGTAATCCTCCTCCTGGTATAACTCTGCTACCAAAATTTGCACTATTGTGCATATTGTACACATTTGCTAAACTTGGATTAATATTGCTATTTGGAAACATTTTTCCATAACCTAAAATAGACGCATCAGAACCGGCAGACATAACCTATATATTAAATATATTATTTTTTATAGTTAAAAGCTCTTCTGAGTGTACAATGTGCGATGTTTTTGATATTTCAACCGGCGACCATTTTTTAAAACGGTGATTAAACCTACAAACCATATTGTATTCTTTGTTTAAATCCACAAATTTAGCCACATTTTCACTTTGAAATTCATCTTCATCGTCACTTTCTTCTAATGCATCTAAATTGTCATTTTCTTTAATATTGCGAAACAATTTATTCATGAAAACACTCGTCTTATAATCGGATATATAAGCAGTTGAATAAGGAGCAGTAGAATCTGACGTATATAAAAAATAAATGTCATTTTGGACATCTGCCTTCACTTTAAATATTACATCTTTTTGATTTTTATATTTCTTTGCTTGCGGTAATTCAACATTACTTTTATTATCTCTTGAAAATGTAGATTCTCTTTTGTCGGAATTCAGTATTGCTATTTTTTGCTTTGGCATTTCAAATACAGGACTCTGTAAAGTCATAGTTTCTAATCGTGGTTTCATATATTTTACACATGAAAACGTATCCGTCTTTTTCATCACATATCTATACTGAATGTATTTTACCGGATATGGTAAATTCTGAATTTGTTTAATCAGCCCCATAAAATTTGTATTCATTAATGGCATTCCAAATACTACAAACTTGGAGTTGTATGCAATTTGACTTATTTCACTTTTAAACATAGACGTAAGAATTTCAAGTTTCTTAACAAGAAAATTATCTTTTAAATCAAGTCCTTTATAATATAAAATATCCTCTATTTGAAAATATTTTGCAGATTTATGTATAAACGTAGTTCCATACACGATAGTCCCGTTATCATTGCAGAGGGATTCATCAAATATAGCTAAGTGGGGAAAACAATTATATATTTCTTGTTTTTCATTTACATTCATTAATAAACATACTGGTTTTGATGCAGACAATGTAAACCATGCAATTGTTTTTCTTCCTTCGGGAATAGGAATAACATAGTCTGCATCATAAACTTTATTATGAGTTATGTTTTCATAACAAAGTTTTATATTTTGTGGAAAATCTGTTGGAACCTCAAATTGTTTATTTTGTGCAAATGACACCATTCCTATAAAATAGAATCTGTGGTTATCTTTAAGCCGTTTGTTAATACACTGAAAAATCAATAGATGAATTTGCTCCTAAACCAGAACTTGTATTCTGCATTTTTAAAAAGTCTTTTAGCTCATTTTTCATATTTTCTTTTAAATCCGAAGAGAGAATGTTCTGTTCCTTCAAAGGTGTTTTGTATTCTATATGATTAATTATATTTTGATATTTTTTGTGAGGAGAATTTACTAAATCTTTCACTTTTGGAACAGTAAGAGTATTTTTAAAGAATTGAAAAAGATGATGCAACAAAAGAATAAAAATTAATGAAATGATAGTAATTTGAATAGTCCATGATAACATATACTACAGAAATATTACTTTAATGCAATAAAAAACTCATTGAATTCATCCGTATATTTTGACAATTCTAAAATTGAAATAGAAGGCGTGATAGTAAAATATACATCTGTTGTTTGAAAAGTTTCTTCTATATTTGTAGATGAATCTATAAAGTTTAAGGAGTTTTCTTTCATTATGGAAAGGATATCGTTATTTTTATTTTTTTTATTAAATCCTTTTACTACAAGCTTCACGATAGATGATTTGCGTATTGAATAATTAATTTCTACCATATGATCAGATAAGTGATAAATTGGGATTCTATCAACTGGTTCACTAATTATTTTTGTATAATCTACAATTGCCAAAAAAGGAGAAACTATCTTCATTGGTTTTTGTTCGGAATATTCTTTAATCTTATTAATTGTGTTTGAAGATATTTTATATATACCTTCTTGTGAATAAAGATCAATATATTCTTCCTTTTTAATTAAAAACTTATTCAAATTAACTAATTTATCATTTATTTTTTTTGGATCAATATTTTCTATATATATCTTCATGATAGAATTATTATATTATACTATAAACTATTTAAACTCATTTGCGTGGATATATACAAATGTCTAATGGAATTCAGTTGTCAATCATAATTGTTGAAAAAACTGGAACTTGTAAACTTTTGCAAATTAAAGATTACAAAGAAGAAGATTTATACAAAAAATGTGGGTTCAAATCGGCAACTGATTTTCAAAAACATAATGAGTGGAATATCAAACTTCAACAAGGAAAATTTGTTTTGGCAGTATATGGTAAGACTTCTGGAAGAGCAAATACAGAAAACAAATATGATTTTCCTCCACCTATTGATTCAATGCTATTTTTTGGAAACTGTGCTATTGTTTGTCATATGAAAAACGATGATGGATCACTTGTGTTATGCAACATGACATTGGATTTTTGGAATAAAATATATGAGAAATTGTTTGGTGGGTTTGAAGATTTGAATGCTACTGCACTTGAAGACGAGGAGGAAGAAGATGAACTGGAAAATGTTCCAAAAGAAAAGAAAACCAAGCATGGGTATTTAAAAGATGGGTTTGTTGTTGATACGGATTCTAATGAAGACGATGAAAGTTATGATTCCGACGAGAATGAAGACGATGATGAAGAAGAAACTGAGGATACAGAGGAAACCGATGACGATAAACTCATTATTGAAGATATTGGTTCAGAGTTAAGCGAGGAAGAATACGATTACGATGAATCGGATGACGAAAACGCATAAATAATTTATTCTTAATGTATATTAAGAATGAAGTCGTATAATAAAATTAAAGATAACTACGGTAAAAAAAATTTAGTGTTGTTATCAAACCATGGGAATGAAAAAATAGTTAATATAATTATACATAAGAGACCTGTTTCAAGCCTTACAAATAATTTTGTGCAAATTGTTACTTTTGGAAAATTCAATAAATTGTATAAAGAATATAATGGCGAAGATAAAGTAATGCATGCATCTTTATTCTGTAAAACTGATTGCGACACATACTTTTACTATGAAAAAACAAAGACAGGCATTAATTCCATTGTAGACAAATCTTTAGTAGATATATTTGACCAAGAAGATTCACTTGATAGTTTACATATGAAAGTTACTTTAAATCGTAATCCAACCGTTATGGAACTATTTGAAAATACAAGAAGATTTTTGGGAGATTATAAATATTTTGAATATGAATGCAAAGATAATAATTGCACTGATTTTATAAAAGCAATTCTTAAAAGTAACCATCTTGATTCTGAAGAAAATATAATGTTTGTTAATGAACATATTACTGATATTTACGAAAATGTACCAAATAAAAATATTTTAACAGGATTCACATTTTTAGTTGATAAATGGTATAACACATATAGAAAATTAAAAAGAATGAATGATAAATAAAAATATTAAGACAATGGTGTTTTATCAATTGTGACATTTTTTGCGATGGTTTTAATAATTTTATTATAATTATCTTCGTCTTCTTCCTGTGTATATCCACCCATTGAATTACTAACGATTTTTAAATATTGATCGTTAGTTTTTGAATCCCCGTCTCCGTATTCAGGGTTTATTTTTTTCCATTCGGGTATTTGCTGTATATTTTTATGAGACAATTTTTTAATAACATTTTTTAGTGTGCTTTTCTCTTCAGTATCTTTTTGCCATGTATCCGAGTCTTTGATATACATTATTTCTCTCTTCAAGTCACTACAATGAATCGGTCGTTTAGTAAGTTCCAACTGACGGAGACCATTTACAAATATCTTTGATATACCTTCCGAGAAACCCAACTTACCGACATTTTCAAGATCTTGCAATTGTAATTCCAAAGACTGGATAAAATCCATGATGTTTAAAGCATCTTTGCACGTCTCGTTTAAAAATATGTTCAGATTAAATTTATTATTTACCGTATTATTCATTGTATTATTTGTTATATTGCAATTATTGTATACATTCTCCTTTGCAGATAGTTCCATAATTTGTTTTGTCAATTCTTGATTCTGTTTTACAAGATCCATAACAACACTTGTAACCTGTTTTAAGTCTGGTCCTGAACTCGGACTCGCATCATATATCGTGTCAACTTTGTCGCATTTTTTCTTGTGTTGACATAGAGACGACATATGCTTATAGGACTTACCACATACACAAATAAAGTGCGCTGCATTTTCATTTTCGGCATTTTTTTCGTTAGGATGTATTAGTCGTTTGTGTTTCAGTGTGCCTAAATGGGTTACAAAGTTACTCTGTTTGCTGCATCGGAAGTCACATATATTGCAATAGAAATTTTCGGCATTTTTCGGCATTTTTTTGTTAGTATAAAATACTAATAGAAAAAATGCCTAAATTGGCCGAGTTTTCCAAAATTTTTTTTATCGTAACACTTTTTTCAAAGTGAAAAAAACGTTTACATGAAGTTGGTGACAAGTGAAATTTTTTTTTTTTTCGCCGGTTTTTAAATCGAGTTTTCAATTTTGGACATTTTTTTGTCCATTTTTGAAATCCCTTTTGACTTTTTGGAAAAAAAAATTAAATTTCATCAACCTTCGTTTTTTAAGTATTTCTGGGAAATATATATTATTTTCTCAAATGGGCTTAAAGCTCACACGGTTAAAGTTTCTTTTTGAGATACCTTTCAGCTATCCAAATGGCTATACTTCTGCATGTATGTAATTCTTTCTTTTTTTCTAACTCTTCCAAAAATACTTTTTTTGCGATAAATGATGCAATAACAATATCTTTTTTAGAATTATTTTTATTACGATTTAGGAGTATAAAGTAGAAGGAGTTACATGCATTTTTTTCAGCTTTGTCTTCCAATTCCGAACACAATTTATCCTCTCTTTTTTTAGGTTTATCTTCTCTTTTTTTAGGTTTATCTTCTCTTTTTTTAGGTTTATCTTCTCCTTTTTTAGGTTTATCTTCTCTTTTTTCCTTTTTCTTTTCATCTTCATCTTCATCTTCGTCTTCATCTTTGTCTTCATCTTCGTCTTCATCTTCATCTTTGTCTTCATCATCATCTTCCGTCTCTAAACTTTCTGTTTTGTAATAGTTTTTCCCTTTTTTTCCTTTTTTATTTGCTACCCAGTCTTTTATTATAAATTCTTCCCCATATTTATTTTTTTTATCGGATAAGACAATTTCTTCAATTATCTCTCCTTTTTCATTTTTTTTATCTATAATTATAAATTCTTGGACTTCAATGTCAATTTCTTCTTTATTACCCCCAGTTTGTATATCCGTATTACAATTATTTTTTTTATTTTTTTGTAAAATCACAGCAGTTGTAAGAGCTCCAAAACCAACGCCAAAAAGCAATGCAATAACTGGACGCGTCATTATACAATAACAATATAAAAAAATTGATTTTTATTTAAACATTTATTATGTATAAATAAAATATGTCCACCCGTAAAATTACCGATTCAACATTATTTCGCGAAAATATTAGAAAAAAACTTGGAATTATTTTGAATGACGACAAAAAGGCTTTGAATTTGGAAAAAGGTATATTTAATTATTCATTGAAAGAAGCAAGCTTGCGTAAGGTTGTCAAGAAATGGGATAATGCTTATTTTGTTCATATCTATACTGATCATCTGAGAAGTATTTATAATAATCTAAAAGATAACAGCTACATATTAAATCAAATATCAACGGGAGATTTAAAGCCTCACACAGTTGCATTTATGACTCATCAAGAGATGCGGCCTGATATTTGGGAAACAATGATTCAAGCAAAGATAAAACGAGATAAACACAAGTTTGACACGAATGTTGAGGCTGCAACCGATGTATTCAAATGCAGACGGTGCAAGTCTAATAAAACAACATATTACCAACAGCAGATTCGTAGTGCGGATGAGCCTATGACAACATTTATTACTTGCCTTGATTGCGGAAATCGTTGGAAGCAGAACTAAAACTCCACCTTTTCCACCTTTTCCACCTTTTCCACCTTTAGGAAAGGTGGAGCCAAAGGCATCAAATAGAAAAGGTGGAGCCAAATCTTATTCTTTTTTTGGCTACACCTTTTTCAAAGGTGTATTTGGAAAAAGTTGTGCAAAATCTGAGGATGTCTTTTGGCTTCACTTTAAGGTAGCATTATCCACCGGGAACCCAGGATAAATTTATGGATTTTTCATAAAGATAAAATGTTATGAAATATGATAAGGATTTATCCTGCCCGAAGGGAAGGAGGGGTAAAGAATCCCGCAACGCGGGATTCTGAAGAGCGGGGGAACCTGGGTTCCCCGCTACTTTAAGAAAGGTGGATTAACATGCGATCAGGAAATATCGGACTAACTTTTCGTAAAAAAATTGTATATTTTTTTGCCAATTGATTCTTTATAAATGCACAATTTTCAATAGAATCGTGTGAAAATGTATAAGGACTATTTGCACCTTCCATCCGAGACCAATCCGCCACAGTAGACGAGTCGCATATAACAGAATCCAGTTTATTGGATAATTTTAATATAATTGCAAATATACTTTCATTTGCAATATTTCCCTGACAAATTGTATTTACAAAATTAATATTGTTCCCAAAAAACTTTATACAGGTAAATACGTGATCCCTTGTTAATATAAACCATGGATCATTCATTAAATGATATTCCGTAGAAAATTTATGTAAATTTGCTCGTTTGGTAAAAAGGGGATTCCATGAGATAGGTCCCCATTTCATGATAGATTTTTCTCTCAATTCAAAGAACATTGTTCTAAACTTTTCAGGAGAAATGATAGGAACGCATGATTCTGTTACCATGCAAAACCATGTATTTTGAGTATTATTGTGGAATGCATATGCCATTATATTCATATAAGCGGGAACAACGTGCAAATAATCGGTTTCAGCAGTAAATTTTTTAGGAATGCAATGCTGTTTTATCCATGGAGACATAATCTTGTTTTCATTTTTGTAATGAATATATACATTAATTATATCTTCATTTGGTTTTAACCATTGTCTCCAAATATGTTCTTTGTTTATGACATGGTCATAACTAATTAAAAAACAAATGGCAACCTTCATATAATTACATAATAAATAGTTTCTACACTTTTTACTTAGTACATTTATACATAAGAAAATTTATTTATTTATTAAAATAATATATTGAAAAGAATTTACTATACATCATTATGATGTTTGCGAAATTCCTCTTTTTTTATTTCTTAAGGATAGTATTTGCAACATGTTTGCTTTCTCCTAAAAATTTTATTTCAAAATCATCCACATGTTTTAATGTACAAAATTCTTATCAGGATTTTTCAAAAATAGTCGGAGAGAAAAAAATAATTGCAATATCTCCCGGAGGATATCATGGTTTTTATATGATGGGTATTTCCAATTACATTAAAGAAAATTATGATTTATCCAATTATTTATTTACCGGTGCTTCCGCTGGCGCATGGAATGCTCTTTTTATGACATACAAGGGAGATTCAACTGAGTTAGCATTGAGATTGTTAAGCAATGAAATTATTCATAAAACAAATATAAAAGAAATTATTGCCAATTTGAAAAAGGAGATCTTATTCTCTTATAAAGACAACGATTTTGACATATCCAAATTGTTTATAGGTATAACAAATTTGAATGATTATTATATGCCAGTTGTAAATATATATTCCGAGTTTGAAAATTTAGAGGACGCCATAGATTGTTGCATTGCAAGTTCTCATATACCATTTATAACCGGAAACTTTATTCATAAATATAACAAATTTCTCAGCTTTGATGGACAATTTAGCTCTTATCCTTATCCATATTTAGAAAATAAAGCCAAAGATGTATTTTATATTACACCGTCCATGTGGGAAAAAAGCAAATCCCTTGCATTTTTTGATGATATTCACCATTACGCAAATATGATTAAAAAGGGTAAAACCTTTGATCTAAGTATGATGTATGATAAAGGATATTATGATTCAAAAAAAAATAAAGATAAATTAGATTTATCATTTTTAGGAAAGAATCTCTAAATCTCTTAGATTCCAGTATTCACATGTACCATTCGGTAATGGCCGTCTAATTATAAATGGTACTCGTTTTTGATTTAATTCCATCTCAGCTATAATGCTTCCATCTATAATATTATCTGGAACACGAATAAATGGCGTTGCCCCAGAATTGATTTGTTTAGCCCGCTGTCCAATAATACGAGCTTTTTCGTATTTTGTTAATATAGAAGTTGTTTTATGAAAGGGATCAATTATGTTATTATTGGCGTCGCGAATTACATTTGAAAGAATTGCAATTTCATCATAATTATTGATAGAACATTCTGGATGAAACGTTGAAATATATGTCTCATTCATTTCAGTGTCAAATCTTTGCAAATATGTATCATCATCGTTTTCATCATCCGATTCATCATCGTCTGTAGTTTGTTTTGTTGCTATTCCAACCAATGATTTTATAGGTAAAACAACATTTGATGCAACAGATTCAACGTCCGACTCTTGACCTGGATCTTGATATTCTACCTCATCTTCTTCTACATCATCTTCATCTTCTTCCTCTTCTTCCTCCTCTTCTACATCTGGATCAACCGCATCAATAACAACAACTTCTCCGTCTGATTCTGATACCTGGGTTTCATCATCGTCTTCGTCTGATCCACTGTCACTGAAATACTCATCTTCAACGTCACTCATATTTTATATATATTTTAGAAACATTTAAATTATTATGGTTCAATTTTATTGTTTTAATAAAAAATTTGTCGTCTAAAAATAATTATATCATATTATAATAAATGCATAGTTCATTAATTAGTGTTGCAGCATTTGGTATTATTGGCATTGGAGGAAACGCTTTGTTAAAAAATAGAAATAAAACAAGAAATAAAAGTGACGGATTGCCCAAATGTAATAAAGAAATTGGTTTAGGAGATGCGTATATTTTAGTCCATGCACTAAATAAAGAAATGGTTGAATATAAATCTGGAAATATAAATAAAATTTCTGACGACGAATATAGACAAATTGTTGAAAGATTAAACGAAATTCTTGAAATTTATCCCGAATTATCTATTCATGCTCATAGTTTAAATAATAGAAAACATATAGCTTCTTCATGTAAATTAAGTATAGATGAATCTGAAATGATCTTGAGACAATTAGATACACGCATTACAGATGCAAAGGAAGCATACAATAATGGACATCCTATTTACACCGATGAATACTACAATAGTTTATTGGAAAGATCTGCCAAATTACAAAAAGATCATACCTCTTTAGTTGGAATCGTAAAAGCGTTAAAAACTTATCATGAAGTAGAACTTGATAAGACAATTCTTGAATCAAAACAAAATTCTAAATTAATGTTACGTGCATTAAATGATCAAATAAATACATTGATAGAATTAAATCAACGCGGAGTTAGCTATTTAAGCGATGCTCAATATGACAAAAAGGTTCAACTTGCAAAAGATATTATTGCTGCCTATCCCTCTTTAGATGGTATCGTTGATTCTTTCAATAAATACGATGATTTTAAGAAAACGGATAGTAAAAATAATGATAAGTTGAGCGAGCACGATGTACATTTATTACTTATTCAATTCAATTATGAGATTTCTATGGCTAATAAAAATTATAGTTATGGAATTACAAAAAAACAAATTGGAGATTATAAATTTGATCAAATGGTAGATCGCGCAAAGGAGTTAATTGTATTATATCCTCAATTTCGTGCTTACGTTTCATACCTTTCACCCAATTTTCCTTTTATTGTAAATGGCCACGTAAGCAAGTTTGATGCCAAATATATTATACCATGTCTTGAAAAAAAATTAAACAAATACTCCGATACTTATTTTAATGGAACAAAATTAGTAGGAAATGAATATTTCAATACTATGAAAGAGCATTATGATAATTTAGTTGAAGAATACCCTGAATACAGCAATGGCTTAAAGATAATTGATACATTAAAAGAAAAAAAGATTTCTCAAGCAAATAACTTAAATCTTAACATTCAAGAACAAAACTTTTATTATAATAAGAATAAAGCTATTGTAGAGGATGAAGAATATAATGCTAATAAAAAGAAATTAGCCGAAATAGTAGAAGAATATCCCGAAATAACAGAATCTTTAATCATTTACAAAAGTTTAGATGAGATAGATGCTCATAAAAAATTAATAAGCTTAAACAAATCAATTGAAAACTATAAGGATGCATATTCTAACGGAAAACCAATGATATCTAACAAAAAATATGATGAAACCATCAAACTTGCTGCTGAAATAGAAGAAAGTAACCCTAAATTGCAAGGAACCGTGAAACATTTTGCTGATCAGAAAAATCTGGCAGGTATGCCAGTATATGACCCATGCCCAGACCCAGGGGACCCAAAGTACGAGGAGTGTCTATGCAATGCATCTCATACATGTTAAAGACGATGAATAAATATTACTTCCCATCGTCTGGTTTCCAACATGCATCACATGTGCAACATAAATAAATATATTTCATGTTAACATCATCATACCGAATGTAAATAATCTCCCTCTTTTCATCTTCTGTATTCGTTTTACATTCGGGATTAGGACACAAAACTTTACTCACACGAGGCAACGTGGGATCCAGTTTGGTGTATTCGTTAATAATGTGACTAAATGACTGTTCGCTTTTTTTATTTTCTGTCTTTGAAATGCAAATATTGCTTATATTTAAAATTTTATCTTCGTGTCCACAATTTCTGCAATAGTAAAGTAGTTTATTTGGATTATCTCCGTCTACCTTAATATAGTACATGAATTGACATTCGTTGCAAAAATGCATGGTTTGTAGTATGTATATATTATATTGCCACATCTTTATTTCATTTTTATATGAAACAAAAATGAAATTTTTTGTCGTTATCAGATATAGCGGGGAACCCAGGTTCCCCCGCTCTTCAGAATCCCGCGTTGCGGGATTCCTTAGCCCTCCAGCCCTTCGGGAAGAATAAATCTTTACCATATTTCATAACAGTTTACCTTTATAAAAAAACCGTAAATTTATCCTGGGTTCTCGGTGGATAACGCTAATCAGATATACTCATTTATTTTCTCTCTTATATAGTTTTTCTGAAACTCTGAACTAAATATTTTTCTTGCTATATTCACCGCATTTTTTGATATTTCTTCCGCCTCATTATCATTATTTATGACCCATTCTATTTTCTCTTTCAAATCACTCAAATCATATTTTATAGGTATATAATGCACAAAAGGAGTAATATATGGCATAAACCAACAATCTGCATTGGATATTAAAAATGGAACTGCCCCCGAAGCAAATCCCCACATATGATTAGATGCAATTACATTTCCATCTACAATGAGAAAAATCTTATAGTTATAAAATTCTCTGTGACAAACCTGATTTCCAAAATATTCATTAGGGATATTTTTGCTATGACTCCAAGAGTTTGTTAATTTGGCATCTCCTTTTTCATAGTTATATAATTCTTTTACAAGACGATATCTAACCGAATTATAATAACTACTGATGGAATTAAAATAATCATAACAATCTTGTCCAGAACAAGCCCCTCTCCAATATGCAATTGATTTTCTTTGAGACCAAGGTATTTCAGAACCTTCATTTATAATAAAATCAATTCCGTAAGAAAAAATATTATCATCCAATGGCAAATAAAGATATGAAATGTTTTCTAAAAAACTCTGGGCAAGAGTTCCCACGATTAGTTTTTTTTTATTGTTCTTTGCAATAGTATCATATACTTGAATATCATGATAAGTTATATTTCCGTCTTTTTTTAAACACACAAACATTGTGGTTTTTGATTCCCTCAAACATTCATATACAAAATTTACAATGGAGCCGTTTTTATTTGCTATAGAAAAAAAACCAGCCCACAATACATCATTATGCGCATTTCCATAAATTTTTCCATCTTTTATTATAATTGCAGACATCTTTGTTGTAGATAAATAAAAATATTCTCTAACTTTTTATTTATATTTATTTATATTTTATTTTTATTTACAAATTCATTCCACCGACTATACAACTTTGGATAATTTAATCCGACTGACATATTATAGTAGCCAATTGTTAATTGACATTCGGGTTCATCTTTTTTAGTTTCCAAAAATTTAGATACCTTTTCATAGTTTTTATGAAATTCATCCTTGATAATAGAAGTAAACATTTCAAATTGCGGTAAAAAAACTCCGGATTTCTTTTTGTAAATTTGCATAAGAGAAATTTCAATATTTTTATATTCAATAATTTTTGTATAAGATTCACAATCTTTGTGTTTCTCGGAAACACCAGGTTCATTTACCAATGGGTTCACGCATAAAAGAGTACATAAATGAAGTAAAACAGTTGATATAGTTTGGCACGAACTCCATTGTTCTCCTCTCCAAGTATTTAAAATAGAAATGCACACCTTTCCACATTTATACAGGTTTGGATTAAAACGAATGTTATCTCCATTTGTGCAATATGTAACATATGGAGGTGAATGAGGATAATCTGTTGGGTATTTTATTTCAAATAAATAATATCCACCAAAATAGGGTGTGTCTTCTGGACCTATAATGAGAGCATAGCCTTTTAACATATCTTCATCGTCGTGAACATAATATATTCCATTTGATGTAAGAGGGTTCTTTATAACATCTTTTACATCCCGTAATAAACGTTGAATAGAATCTTTAGATATAATTTTATTTTCAGACATGGTGTCTTGTTACTATATGGTATATAGGAAAACGTTTATATTGGTTTATCATTTTTACATTTATTATAAAAAAAAAATGTATATAGTATACAATGTCAATACAGAATAAATACGAGAGTGTTGATATTAAAAACAAAATTGATGTTTCTGTAGATGAAGGTGATAATATTATTTCAGTAGATGTTTCAGATATAGTCTCATGTTTAGGAACAGGTTCAGGTTCGGGGTCAGGAACAGGAACAGATTCGGGGTCAGGAACAGCAACAGATTCGGGGTCAGGAACAGGGTCCGGAACTGGATCTACGGGATCTCAAGGATCTACAGGAGCAACAGGAGCAACTGGATCTATAGGAGCAACTGGATCTATAGGAGCAACAGGATCTACGGGAGCAACAGGATCTACAGGAGCAACAGGATCTACAGGATCTCAAGGAGCAACTGGATCTACAGGAGCAACAGGATCTACAGGATCTCAAGGAGCAACTGGATCTACAGGAGCAACAGGATCTCAAGGATCTACAGGAGCAACAGGAGCAACAGGAGCAACAGGAGCAACAGGAGCAACAGGAGCAACAGGAGCAACAGGATCTACAGGAGCAACAGGATCTACAGGAGCAACAGGAGCAACTGGAGCAACAGGAGCAACAGGCGCAACAGGATCTACTGGAGCAACAGGAGCAACAGGAGCAACAGGATCTACAGGAGCAACAGGATCTACAGGAGCAACAGGATCTACCGGAGCAACAGGATCTACAGGAGCAACTGGATCTACAGGATCTCAAGGAGCAACTGGATCTACAGGAGCAACTGGATCTACAGGATCTACAGGAGCAACAGGAGCAACTGGATCTACAGGATCTACAGGAGCAACAGGAGCAACTGGATCTACAGGATCTACAGGAGCAACAGGAGCAACTGGAGCAACAGGTGCAACAGGGTCTACTGGTGAAACAGGAGCAACTGGCGAAACTGGATCTACAGGATCAACCGGATCAACAGGATCAACAGGATCAACAGGATCTACTGGATCTACCGATGAAACGGGCTCAAATAGTAATTCGGGTTATTTAATTCTCATAGGAATAACCGTAGCAATTGGTTTATATGGGATTAAATCTTATAATTCTAATAAAAATAAAAAGATATAATTTACAAAGAATATTTTCTCCCTCTTTATATAACAGGCTTTATGTGCCGATTATATCTCCAATACAATATCAATCCTCTAACAAAACAAAGTAAATCTAAAATCATACAATTTTTAGAAACTGGAACTCCAAAAAATCCAGATGGGTTTGGTTTTGCATGGATAAATAAGAATACTAAGAATTGGTGTATTTATAAAAAACCTGTTATTTATACGGAAGACAAATATCTTCAAACAAAAATAGATAAAATTACTAACTCAAATATTGTTATTTCTCATATAAGATCAAATCTTCATCCAGATTTTTTAAAAAATAATCTTTATAATACACATCCATTCTTATACGAAAATCAAATATTTTGTCATAATGGGTCTACTCGGAAAGATGAAGATTTTTCCACTACAAATACAATAAAAGAAAGAATAGACTCAAAATATATACCTTTTATTCAAGGATCAACAACCAGTGAGCTTTTTTTCTATTTATTTTTAACTATAAAGGATAAAATTATTGCATCCAAAAAATACAAGTTGTATGAAGATGTATTGTGTGAAACAGTTCAAGAAATGTTTTACTGTCTTCAAAATGACAAATTAAAGATTTTAGCAAATTTGATTTTTGCAGATGAACATTATATTGTAGTAACAAAATACAAAACTTGTAATTTAATTACAGAACCAATTAAAAGTCTATTTTATGAAAAAACAGAGGAAGGTCTATGCGTTACATCAATTCCAATTTTTCCAAATATGAGAGAATTTCCCGATAATACAATCATGATCATTAATATAAAAACAGGAGAAATACAAGAAACGCCTATTGTTTGCTTTATGATGTACCCGACAAATATTATATCATAGGAAAATTTATGTGTCAACCCATATTTTCAATATTTACAAAAGTATTTACATATTTGACTGCATATTTGTATTGATATTTTATTCCGACAAATTAAAATATCAAAAAAAAACGAAATAGAAAATTATCTTTATTAATAGTATCAATAAAATGTCACATATATCACCATATAAAGATTTATCGGAGTTTCTTGCAAAACACAATGCAAAACAAGATAAAAGTTCTGCAGCAACACACACAAGAATCCCCGATAAAAATCTTTCTATATACGGTGGTTCATATGTAATACCAAAAGAAGACATTCCAACATTTATAGACTTGTATTATGATGCAGTATTTGTAAAAAAGAAGCATGAATACTTGACGGAAAAGCAATTAGAGACAGGCGCACCTTTGTTAGTTGATTTAGACTTCCGCTACAGTTATGATGTAGAAGAACGTCTTCATACGAACGATCATATTACGGATATTATTTTGCTTTATTTAGAGAAACTTAAGGGATTCTTTAGTTTTGAAAAAGACAATGCATTTGATGTTTACGTAATGCACAAGCCGCATGTAAATAGGTTAGAGGACAAATCTTTGACAAAAGATGGAATTCATATTTATTTTGGAATCCAGATGGACCATGTGTTACAGTCCATGTTGAGAGATAAGATTATGGATTGCATTGGCGACGTATTTGAACTCCCGTTAATCAATGATTGGAATAGCGTATTGGATGAAACAATTAGTAAAGGAACAACTAATTGGCAGCTTTATGGGTCAAAGAAACCAAATAATGAAGCCTATGCACTAACACACCATTTCTCAGTAGAATTTGACCCCAAAGACGGCGAGTTTATGATGGATGAGATAAGCGTGAAAGATTTTGACTTTTCAAAGAACTTGATCAGGTTGAGCGCAAGATATGAGCAAAATGTCAAGTTTGAACTCAATCCGTCTATTATTCAAGCATACAATGAAAAGATGCTGAATAAGAATAAAAAGATTAAGAAGCCAATCAGTAAAGCAAAGGTGAAGCTTCTTTGTGATGCAGAGGAAACAATAGACGATGACGAAGTCAACATTTATGAAATAACAAATAAAGATCAGTTGGACCGCGCAGTGAATTCTATTATGAAGAGTTTGAAACCATCTGAATATGGTATCAAGGAAATTCATCAGTACACGCAAATTTTGCCTGAAAAGTATTATGAACCTGGTTCTCATCTCATTAATCGCGAAGTGGCTTTTGCCCTGAAGAATACAGACGATCGTTTGTTTCTATCCTGGGTCCAATTGCGTAGTAAAGCATCGGATTTCACATATGATTCTATTCCAGACTTATACATGAGATGGAAGAAGCATTTTAATGTGAATTGCGAAGGGATTACAAAACGCACCATTATATTTTGGGCAAAGCAAGACGCATACGATGATTATATCAAGGTGAAAAACTCCACGGTTGACCAGTGCATTGAAGACACTATTTATTCTCCAACAGAGTTTGATTTTGCCACGGTGTTGCACTACATGTTTAAGGATCGTTATGTGTGTGCAAGCATTGAGCACAGGCTGTGGTACGTTTTTAGGAATCATCACTGGGAGCGAGATAATGGAATGTCTCTTCGTATGGCAATTTCAAAGGACATGCATAAGGTCTATCAGGATAAGATTGATGAAAATGTGAATGAAATGCAACATTATGATCCAAATGACGATCGTTCTGAGTATTTGAAAAAGAAGAACAAGACACTCAGTGAGATTTCCATCAAGTTTAAGAAGACAAATGAAAAAAATAACATTATGCGTGAGGCGATGGAGATCTTTTATGACTCTCAATTCATAAAGAATATTGATGCAAACAAGTATTTGTTGTGCTTTAGCAATGGTGTCGTTGATTTTAAAAACAAGGTCTTTCGTTCTGGATATCCTCAGGATTATATTACAAAGTCAACCAATATTCCTTATCTTCCATTACAACTGGATAATCCAGAGCATATTACAATTCAGAATGAAATTGTTGATTTTATGGAGAAGCTTTTCCCTCAACCAGCTCTCAACAAATATATGTGGGAGCATTTGGCATCATCTCTTATTGGTGTGAATATTAATCAGACGTTTAACATTTATCGTGGTAGTGGTAAGAATGGAAAGAGTAAACTGACTGAACTTATGACGATGGCACTCGGTGAATATAAGGGCACTGTTCCTATTACATTGGTCACGGAAAAACGCAACTGTATTGGTGGAACTTCGTCGGAGATTATTCAGTTGAAGGGTGTTCGTTATGCAGTCATGCAAGAGCCGTCTAAGGATGCAAAGATTAATGAGGGTGTTATGAAAGAGCTCACCGGTGGAGATCCTCTTCAAGGCCGTGCTCTTTATGCGGAGAGCGAGACGTTCAACCCTCAATTTACACTTGTTGTTTGCACAAACTCTCTATTTGAGATAAATAGCAATGATGATGGTACGTGGCGCCGTATTCGCATTGTAGATTTCTTGTCCAAGTTTATGGCGGACAAGGAAATGGTTCACAGCGAGAAAGCAGATTATGTGTTTCCCGAGGATAAGAACTTGGATCAAAAATTGCCAATTTGGGCGCCATTATTTGCATACATGCTTGTTCAGAAGGCATTTGATACCGAGGGAATTGTCAAGGATTGCGACGAGGTATTGGCTTCATCCAACAAGTACAGACAAGGTCAAGATCACATTTCTGGATTTATTGGGGAGATGGTTGTTAAGACGGATGACAGCAAGGATCGTATTAAGAAGAAGGAACTCAGTGAGCAATTCAAGGTCTGGTTTCAAGACAATCAAGGATTTCGCAAAATGCCAAAGGGTTCAGAGCTATATGAATACATGGACAAGAAGTTTGGAAAATGCAAGACGACGGGTTGGTCGGGTGTGAAAATATTGTATCCAACGGTGGAAGATGAACTCAATGAATTAGATGGTACAGTAGAAGAGGAAACAGAGTTGCCTTTATAAACCAAACATGTTTCATAAATTACAATATAATTTATGAAATTTTTTTACATTTTAACGTACATATTTTTATATACTATTCCTACATTTTGATTCCATTGTTCTCTCAGCCACCTTCCGCCAGAAATTAAAAAACTTGTTGAATAAGGAAAGATTCCAAATAATATAATCAACCCGCCAATTTGTATCCACGACATTTTAGAAAATAAAAAACAAACAACAATAAATGATAAAAATAACACTAAATAAATACGATTCCAGAATTCTTTCCACCAAAATAAATTATTTATACCTTGTTCTTCATAATATGTTTTTCTTTCATTTACTAAAATAATATTTGAATCTTTACTAACAGACTCGGAGAGATGGTCGTGATCTTTAACTACATTCAAATATAATTCAACTGTATTTTTTCCATTGATAAGAGTATTTTGATATGCATCATTATGTTGATCAAGTTTTTGAATATTTTCATTAAACACAGCGGTTAATGTATCTCCTATTTTTGTTGCTTTATCGCTTAATTCTGTTCCTGTAAACCCTTCTTGAACTCTATAGTAGTTTTTAGAATCTAAGAAATTTTCTCTCTCATCTATCTGCTCATAACATTTTTTTTCTAAATATTTCTTTCTAATTGCACTTATAGGATTGGGTGATTCTATAGTAAACAAATTGTTTATCATTTCCATAATTTGTAAATTCTTATATTACCATGCGATAAGAATTTTTACCTTTTCCCATAAAGAAAAGATTCTTTGTATGGCTGGACATTTTGACCAAGTGTTACATCAGGTTTTTGGTGGGTATATGCATATTTTGTTAAACCAGAAAACGGCATGTTCCGAAATGGTTCAACTCCTGGATTTTGAAAAGGAGAAGATGCAAGTGATGTAACAGTATTAATTGTCGGCGAGGTAGCATTTGTTAAACTTGTTACTCCTTGGTTTATGGACGCAGTCGGATCGTTTATAAATTGATCTAAACTGTTTAATGCGGAAGTTCCTGCCTTTGACAAAGGATTTGCATTAGCTGACGAAGAAGCATTAGCTGACGAAGAAGCATTAGCTGACGAAGAAGCATCAGTAGCCACAGGAGCAGAATTAGAAGCAATTGAAGTAGATGAGGCAATGCATTTATTTGCAACATTATCATATGTCATACCAGTGCTGCAACATTGGTCTCCAATGCAAACAATACCATTTGTACCAGTGGACCAAGGATCCTTCGCAGATCCAGTATCACTTGGAGGAGCAGGAGCTTTTGCTTTATTAAAGTACCAATCATATTCTTGATAATTCATAGAATCGCGATTTGTAATAGACAACCAAATGCGAACAACCATTATAGAACCAACAAGACCAATGATAATAACAAGAGGATAATATAAAAATATGGGTAAAACTCCATTTTTTGCTAAAAAGTATAATATAATAATGGGTATTAAAGTAAAGATAATTGTTTTCATCAAGTTACCATGCTCTTTGTATTGCTCGCTATAATATGTATTAATTTCAATTAACCGAAGTTTATTTACTTTCTCTTCTTGGATAGATTCCAGTTGTTTTTTTTTATCATTCAATTGATCTTCCACAATTTGAACAGCAGTATTTTGATCTTTTATTACAACAGACACATTTTCTAAATTCTTCTGGGAAGATTGCATGCTAATATTTAGTTGATCATAAAGATTTACTCGTTGTTGGGTGAGTTGATTAATTTTATCAAGCATATCATTTTTTTTTGTATTACTAATTGTTCCATTTGTAAGACCATTTTCTAAAGTTGAAAATAAATCATGTTCTTTTGTTTGTAAATCTTGAATTTTCTTTAAAATTTCTTTACTATCCATCTAATATACTATCAATATATTTTTTCCACGTGTGTTTCATTAGCGGGGAACCCTCCCCGCTCGCCCCCTCCTGCCCTTCGGGAAGGATAAATCCTTATCATATTTCATAATATTTTATCTTTATGAAAAATCCATAAATTCATCCTGGGTTCCCAGTGGATAATGCTATGTTTCATTAGCGGGGAACCCAGGTTCCCCCGCTCGCCCCCTCCTGCCCTTCGGGAAGGATAAATCCTTATCATATTTCATAATATTTTATCTTTATGAAAAATCCATAAATTCATCCTGGGTTCCCAGTGGATAATGCTATGTTTCATGATATATTATA
>Ga0114966_10000965_pt1 | contig 26870 bp, 27 predicted proteins | sample M_130207_XF_Meta_FD_87029 | JGI IMG/M metagenome (GOLD analysis project Ga0114966, IMG submission 87029) | Freshwater microbial communities from Lake Montjoie, Canada to study carbon cycling - M_130207_XF_MetaG | ecosystem: Environmental > Aquatic > Freshwater > Lake | place: Lake Montjoie... | reverse complement strand
TCCTTGATCACCAGTTGCTCCTCGTGACCCATCAGTTCCTTGAAGACCCTGAAGACCTTGAGATCCAGTAGGTCCTTGATCACCAGTTGCTCCTCGTGTCCCAGCAGTTCCTTGAAGACCTTGTGTCCCAGCAGTTCCTTGAAGACCTCGAAGACCCTGAAGACCTTGTGAACCAACACCGGGTCCAGTTACTCCTTGAAGACCTTGCGGTCCTTGTGAACCAACACCGGGTCCAGTTACTCCTCGAAGACCTCGAGGTCCAGGTGAACCATTAATTCCCATAAATCCGCGAGGACCTATATTGCCCTGAGCTCCTTGAATACCTGACATATATAATTTATAAATATATTATAAATTTATAAATTTATAAATTTATAAATTATATTAATAAATGTATTAAATATCTATCTTTTCAGACATTTTAAATAATTTTTATTTTATAAGATAATGTCGTAGTTTTTAATCCATATGAATTCAAATTTTAAGCAATTCTAGTATAAGTTATTTTAATTGTAGCCGTTGCGGTTCCACTAAAATCAAAATAACAATTACCATAAATTGGTCGAGCAGATGAAAGATATACTGTAGATGAAGTAACGTAAGTATTTACCGTATCCTTAGGTAAAACTGTATTTACATAAGCCGTGCTATAAGATATATTTTTTTCTATTACTGTGCTAGTCGTAGATGAAATTTCAATACCATATCTAAATAATGTTCCGCCACTGGTGTTAGTCTGAGTATATTGTACTAATAAATTAATAATATATACTCCACTCCAAGAAGGAGTAATCGATCCGCCAGATAAAAAAGTGCCAGTTCCCAGATCCTGTGCCGCAGATGAAAATGTAGCAGATCCACCTAATTGACTAGGACCAGGAGCAGCTGTATAAGTTGTTGGTAGTGTAATTGGATTTGCGAAAGAAGCGATACTACCAACTGTTAATACTTGAGTAACTGGATTCCATGTTAATTTATTATTTGGATCCGTAGAAACTAATGCTGTAGCTCCTGCGACATTTGTATTTAAATATGCTAAACTGTATCCAGTATTGCCAACCATACCAGAAGCAGTAACAATACCAGTAGCATATGGATTCCAAGGACCTAAATTTCCCTGAGTTCCAGTTAAACCTTGTACTCCATTCAACCCACGCGCACCTACTAATCCTTGAGGACCTGTTAATCCGGTGAGACCTTGAGATCCAATGAGACCTTGAGGACCTGTTAATCCGGTGAGACCTTGCGATCCGGTGAGACCTTGAGGACCTGTAAAACCTTGAGGGCCTGTTAAACCCTGTGATCCAGCGAAACCTTGAGGACCTGTTAATCCTTGAGATCCAGCGAGACCTTGAGGACCTGTTAAACCTTGAGATCCGGTGAGACCTTGAGGACCTGTTAATCCTTGAGATCCGGTTCTTCCCTGAGGACCTGTTAATCCTTGTACTCCTGTTAACTCTTTACCTCCAATAAGCTCAGCACATATATTAATAGCACTTGTGCTTTGAATTGTTCCATCATGGAATTGTAATGTTCCATGTGGTATTATAACAAATTCTGTATTTGGTCCACCTAAAACAATTTGATTAGAACTGGTTATTTCGGCAGCATATCCAATTGCCGTTGAATTTGTATTCAAATCACTTGAGCTTGTTGTTTGACTACCTAAAAATGTATTATTATTTCCTGAACAAGTTGCGCCAGAATTAAATCCAATCGCGGTATTTAAATTACCAGTATTCGAACTCAATGAACTCGCTCCAATAGCAGTATTTGAACTAGAACTCGGAACAGAACTAGTTGTTCCATGTAAAGTTGAAAACCCAACACTAACATTATTATTTCCAATAGTAATATTACTTTGAGAATTGACACCTAAGGCAGTGTTGTTACTTCCGGTAGTAAAGCGTCGAAGCGCATTAGTTCCAAATCTTGTATTATTTTTACCTGTAGGTTTCCCAGGTAAAGTTCTATTAGTCACTCCAGTGCTATCCGATCCAGTGCTACCCGATCCAGTGCTACCCGATCCAGTGCTACCCGATCCAGTATTATTATTTGTCATATTAAATTATATAAATATTTAAATATAAATTATTAAATTCAAAAATGTATCAATAAATTTAACTAATTTTTATATATGTTACGGATCATCCAACTGTAAAAGCCATTGAAACTGATACACTCTAATATGTTATAAAATAATATGATATTGATACTATTGATACTATTGATACTATTGATACTATTATTATTGTTATTATTGTTATTATTGTGGTTGAAATTAATGATTTACATCATATGACGACGTATCACTTGTAAAATTATTACTCACTAGCGAAAAAGTCATGGACATATTCCATCTGGCAAATATAGATAGCACAGTTCCACCATTTACATTTGTATTTAAATATGCTAAACTATGCGGTGTATTGGCATTATCTAATGCTGTATTAATAATAGTTGTAGCATATGAATTCGAATCACTATCGCAGTTTTAAATTCCTGTAAGCCATTAACACCATCGAGCTCCCTATTACTTGGTAATCTTTGTATTCTTTTTGTAGATATAATAATTTATACAGATACAGATACAGATACAGATATTTTAAATAATATTTTAAATAATATTTAAAATAATAAATACATATGACATATAATAGTATGTCATATGTATATCTTTTGCTAGCAACTCCTCATAGAGACGCAACATATGTTGGCGCCACAGTTGATTTAGATCGACGATTACGTCAACATAATAAGGAAATAAAAGGAGGCGCAACTGCGACCAGTATCAAAGTAATAAAAGGCAATATATGGATCAGAGCGGCATATGTTCAAGGATTTCCAGACTGGCAAGCGGCACTACAATTTGAATGGCGCTGGAAACAATTGTCGCGAAAGTTGCCGGCAAAAATGGATCCACTAACAAGGCGTATGAAAGCACTAAAGGCGCTTTTAGAGCTAGAAAGACCGACAACAAAGGCAATGGCATACAGTGAATGGGCTACTAGCCCAGAAGTCATATTTGGAGATGATTTAGCAAAAGAAATCTATGAAAATCTAACAATCTAACAATCTAACAATCTAACAACTAATCCATAAATGTAAATATTTTACATTACATTACATTTAAACAGTTTCCACTAATTGTTTCATATATTTTATCTCTGCCTCTTGTGTAGAGACAATATTTTCGGCTAATTTTTGAACACGATCAGACTGTGTTTTTTCTAAAATGGAATCACTTGTTAGTATAGCCATAGAATGATGTTCAATCATTTCTTTCAAATATTCGGAATCATCAATATACATTTGATTGCGGTATAAATATATAAATACAACAAGAGCAAATCCAAGCGACAAATAATAGGATAATGACAAATTATAAATCGACGAAAAATATACCACATGATAATCATTCATCCCTACTTCTATTACCCCCATAAGTAGGGCCATGATACAAGATAGGTAGAATTTGCCCATACTAAATGTGATATTGTCAACTGTATTGGACATAATAAGACTCATAACAATGAATTGAATAAAAAAGCTTCCAATCATCATTATCCAAAGAGAATAGAATAGGTCCATTATATAATATCGATAACTTAATAATTAATACATTAAAACAAATATTTAAAGATTTCACAGGTAATTATAATAAACAAATGTCTGAAATACAAACGAAAGATCGACTAATTAGCGAAACTCATTACCTAGTAATTGACTGTGTGCCAGGACCACTTAGACCAGACAATGTCCTAAAAACGATTATAAGAGATGATGAACCTGATTTTGAAGAAGAGGATGCTCTCCTATATGATGATTCCATATCAGAAAATGATTTCACACTGGTTTCTGCTAACTTCGGGGAATGTAAATACGCTGTTTACAAAGACAAAGAGTTGCTCTTTGAACTCAATTTGCCTAAAATAGTAGATCATCTAACAAATTTATATAAGTGTGGACAAATCCGTTATGCGGAGTGGAGTCCTAAGTCACAAAATTTGTGATTTAGTGACTTTGTTTTCGTCTGGTCATATTTCTATTCCTATTCCTATTCTTATTCTTAAAATTCTTTGTTTTAGACTTTGTTCCTCTTTTTAGAAGTGCCTTCTTTATAAAGGTGTCAATTTCTGCTTTCCTTGCTAGAATAAGCTCAATCACGTTTTGATAAAAGGAGCGGAATTCCTTCTTTTGTTTCATCTTTACAATATCCACAATAGAAAACCATTTTATTTGTTGTTTTTCAAATATCTTGGTATCTCTTATGATCTTAGGATCGAGTCTTTTTTGTAGAAATCGTTGATTATTGTTGTAATAATGAGGTAACTTGGGATCATATTCCATAGGAAAAATGTGGACACGATAAATGCCGTGACCATCGCTCTTAAAATCGACATCAAATGTGCCGTGCTTAGCGAGCAAGGACTTCACATCTGAGTCCGAACCCAGAAACCCTGTTAGTTCTTCGCCACCTTCTCTAATCGCAGTCTGAATATAGCTCTCATTGGCATCGGTGCCGCCGCCAAAATCGGACCAACCAGGGTTTTCATCATCGGGTCGCTCTTTGCCGAATAAGAAATACAATTTGCCTTTGTAAATGGTGACTGGTAATATAGATGCGCCCATTATATTAATGGCAGATTTAAATATTAAGTTAAATCTTAAGTAAATATTATTTTTGTAGATTGTCTTTAAATACTTATTTAATTGTTATTATAATATAATGGCAACTAGATCAAATAGAAAAACAAATAAAAGAACAAATAGAAAAAAAACAAGACGTCTAGGTCTAGGATTATTTCTAAAAACGACTACGTCACCGGAAATCAACGAGCTAAGTCAACAGATAAACACCGATCTTAATAATTTAGAATCAACTCGGGAATCTTATAGCCCATCAATCAATGACCAATTAGTTACACTCAATTCCATTAGCAGACAGCCACTTGTAAACTGTAATACTAACAAAGCATTTACCTTTAAAAGCGCAGAGCCACTTGAAATCAGTATAAACAACCAATGTTACCCATATTCTTCAGAAATAGCCAAACAATTTTTGTTAAAAAATCTGGCTGCTAACAAACATGTAAATGCCAAAAATATAATTACCCCAGTTCAAGCTCTAAGCAATTGCTGGTTTAATACTATGTTTGTCACCCTATTTGTTAGTGATAAAGGTCGCAAATTCTTCCATTTCTTCAGACAATTGATGATCGAAGGAGAAACTTCTGATAATAAGGAAGCGATTCCTAAAAAGCTGAAAAATGGTCTTGCTCTGCTTAATTACGCTATTGACGCGTGCCTTACTGGCAACGAATTCGCATATAAAATGGACACCAATGTGATCATCAAAGATATATATAAAAATATTCCTGCTTCTTATAAAGATGAATTACCTTATATAACTAACATAAAAGAGGCAGGAAATCCGATACGATACTATGGTAGCTTAATATACTATTTACATGATAAATCGATACAGATGGCATATATCTCGTCTTGTAATACCACGTGGAAAAAACAAATACTAAGCAAACTTAAAGAAAATGAATCAAACAATAAAAAGCAAAAACATTTACCTCATATTATTATTTTAGAATTCTTTGATGGTGATTCAAAGACGACTACTAACAAAGTTACCAAGTTTGCTTTACCAGATGGCACCAAATATAAATTAGATAGCGTGATCATTCGAAATACCAAAGGACATCATTTTAGCTCTCTTTTAACATGCGAAAAGAAGGAATACGGCTACGATGGAATGAGCTTTCATCGTCTTGTGCCTTTGTCGTGGAAAAAGAATTTAAATAAGGATCTGGTGTGGAAATTTGAAGGATCAACTGATAATGATAACAAATTGTTAGAATGGAATTTTAGAAGCGGATATCAGATGTTAGTTTATTACAGAGTTTAATAATTGCGAGACCAGCTTTTGTCCACCTTTATAAGAAGGCTCAATACCATAAGTAAAATCTTCGCTTAATACCAACAAAGAACTGGTTTTTACCACAGTGTAACCTAAACTAGACGCATTGTCATCTAACAATTGATTCCATTGATCAATTGCGGAATGATACGAAGTATAATGGCCACTAGCGGGGGTATAAAGATTTAGGACATGTATGTCCGCTTTAGCGCTAGACGCAACGACTTTAACAGATTTAAGCAATTCGCTATATTGGTCGAATAAATTGTTAATATAGTCGGAATCCACTGGTTCGCGACTGTTCAAGATATTGTTGCCGCCGCATGAAACAAAAATAGTGGTATTTGAATTGTTTAAATTAGAAGATATTTTATCTAATTGCTCATAACAATCGGCAATAGTGGCGCCATCTTTAGCGAAATTATAAATGGTTGCTTTTCCCGCTAATTGGTTGCTTAAAAGGTCGGCAACAGACTGACCTTGCTCGACAAATGCGGAATTGTTTAACATACTGTCGCCGATTAAGACAACATTTCGGGTTTGACTCTGATTATTACTATTGTTAGTAAATGTTTCGTAAAAATTAAAATTAAAATTATTTATAGCTACTAGAAGACATATTATTATTATTATTATTAAAAGAAAGATAATAATCATATAAATAATCTATATTAAAGTTTCTTAGATGTAAGTTTATAGTTCCAAGGTTTTTAGCTTTCTAAGTTTCTAGTTAAATAACAATTTAACTATATTATATATGAGTAAAAAATTAACATTAGAAGAAAAAAAATCAATTCTACAAAAAATAAAACACGAAGAGGATATGATTAAAAAACATGAATATCAAATTAATTTATATAAACCACTAGGTAACAAAAAGGAAGAAATAAAAGAGTTAAATGCCGAAATAAACAAGCGTAGAGAGAGACTAACAGTTTTCTATGGACAACTAGGGAAAAAACCACCTAAAACATCAGAAGAAATATTAGAGGAAATGAAACCAAAAACTACCGCATTTAATGCTAAACTTCGAGAAAACGAGGCCAAAAAGAAAGCAAAAGCAGAAGCAGAAGCAAAACAATCAGCTTTATCAGCAAGACGAGTAATAGCAATAGAACAACTAGAAGGAGATCAGTCAACAAAAAAACAAACCCTGGCGAGAGAAGAAGCAGAAAGACAAGCAAGAGAAGAAGCAGAAGCAAGACAAGCAAGAGAAGAAGCAGAAAGAGTAGCGGCAGAAAAACGGGCAAAAATGATCGATTCAGAAGCAAGACAAACAAGAGAAGAACAAGCAAGAATAAAACAATCGGAAGAAGAATCAGAAGCAATACGACAACTAGAAATAATAAGAAAGAAAGCAATAGAAACGGAATTAAAACTAGAAAAAGCATTACTTGAAATCGCAAAACAAAAAGCAAAAGACGAAGCAGAAACAAAGACACTAGAAAATTTAGTAGAAAAAAGAAAAGAAGAGCTGGCACTAATAACTCAAGCACAAGTAGTGACACAGCAAAAACTATTACAACAACTATCAAAAACAGAAAAAGATCAACTACAATCACAATTGAAAAAACAGGAAGAAGACGAAGCAATATTAAAAGATAAGGTTGCCGCAGCGAAACAAGAAGTAAAAGCATCAAATCTAAAAACAGCAACCCTAAGGGCAGAAGCAGTAAAACAAAGAGACCAAATAAATAAAGCAAGACAGGCTGATAGGGTCGCAAAAAAAATACTAAAAGACGCAGAAGAAGCCGCTATTCAAAAATGTGGCTCGGCGGCAATTGATCCAGGAAATAATATTGTAGCCGCATGTAAAGTATTATCACTAGATGATAATTTTATATCTAAAATTGAAAATAATGGAATAAAAAGTTTAGATGCGAAGAGTATTTTAAACCTCTTTTATAATAATAAAAAAAAATTATGTCTTACAGGACAAAATGCGAATAATGATCTGTATAATCGTAACATAGAAAAAGCTTACAAAATACTCAATGCTTTTTTAGATAAAAAACTCCAAGAAGCAAGCAAATCAGAAGAAGCTGAAAAAGCGAGAAAATTAAAACAATTAAAAATAGAAAAAGAAGGAGATAAACAATTTTTAAAAGAAGTAGATAAACAAATTTTAAAAGAAGAAAGACTTATCGAACAAAAAAAAGAAAACAAAAGAGCAGAAGAAAACGTTGAGAGAATAAATAAAGAAGAGGTCGAAAAAGAATTAGAATATTGTAAACCAGCAGAACGAGATCCAGGAAATAATTATACTGAAGCATGTAAAGTATTAGGAATTGAAGACCTACTTTTTATAAATCGAAAAGATGCGCGTAATATTTTAAATGACGCATATTCGGATATAACAAAGACTTGTGTTAATCGGAAAAGCAAAAAGAATGATAAAAATTATGAGCCAAATATAGATAAAGCATACTTTTTACTTAAGGATATCTTAGATAAAAAACAAATACAATTTCAGATAGATGTTTCAAAAAGAGAATCAGAAAGACAGTCGGAAATACAATCAGAAAAATGTGCTTCAGCAGAAAAAGATCCAGGAGTAAATATTTTGTTAGCATGTGATGTATTAAACATAGATAGAAGATTTATAGACGATATTGAAAATAACAAAATAGATAATGCTGACGCGATTACTATTTTAGGTCAAAAATATAATAGCAGAATAGCTTCATGTGTTACAGGAAATACAAATGTTAATGCTTATCGAGCTAATATTGCTGCTGCTTTTGAAATACTCGAAACTTTTTTATTTGACAGAGAAGATCTAAAAACACGACAAGCTGATTATTTAAGAGAACAAACAATAATACAAAAAAAACTAGAACAAGAAAGAAAAAGAGAACAAGAAAGAGAACAAGAAAGAAAAAGAGAACAAGCACTTGAAGCTAAATATCAATCAGAAATGAAAAAACAAAATGAAATAGAAAAAATAATAGCAGCTGAAAAGGAAAACATAGCTAGGCTACAACAAGAGGCGCAAGAAAGAGCCACCGCAGAAGGACGAAAATCTATAGAAGAACAACTGGCAAGATCGCAATTAAATAAACAGGCAGCAGAAAAAGAGCAAAAAAGAAAAGAATCGATAATGTCAGACTTAATCAAAAAACTAAAGACATCTGAATTTGAAGCCAAAGAAAGAGAAAGGAAAAGAGAAAGAGAAAGAGATCTTCTACCATTAAAGTCAGGACCAGGAACACCAGGACTAGGAGGACCACCAATAAACCCAATAAACCCTGTAAATCCAATAAACATAAAACCGCTACAAGAAGCAACATTAGCCGCTATGAGTCTATTTAAAATTCCATTTAATAAAACATTTTTTAAGATTATTTCATCTGATGAACTAGTAAAGAAAAAACAAGGATTATTAAAGGAATTAGAAAATAATACACTTGATCCAAATATTCCTTTAGACAAGCTAAAAGCTATAACAAACTTAGCATATGATTATTTAGCAATCATACTTGAAAATTTAAATAACATAATAATTGGCAACAGTCTGAATCATTTACCGCTAGAAAAATTAAATTCTTTTTATACAAAGTTAGATCCAGTCATTTTTAACCAGCTAATAAATTTATCAAATCAATTTGTCCCTCTATATAAAGACATTACGTTTAATGAGTCAACTATTATTTTGAGACCACGAATAACAAATCAAACAAGAAAGGCTACCTCTAGGAAAATTTGTAATGAACTAGGACAGCTAAATCCGTTAATTAATTCTTTAAGAGGAATACCCAGTCAAATGCGTAAACTAACACGAAAGGTAAATTTGGAAGCAATACAGAAGAATATTAAGATTCGAAAGGAAGCGATATCGAAACAAAAAAAACAGGCTGAAGAAGAAGAGACGCGACAGAGAAATGATGAAATAGAAACGGCGGAAAAAAATATAGAAAACAAAAAAACAAAGGCAATATTAAGTCAAATTAACCAGTTAACTGCTGAAATAGCAGGATTAGCGGAACCGGACCCCGCGGCTACTCCTGCTGCCAAACAGCAATTTATTAAATTTCTTGAAAGAAAAAAGGGAGAGCTAGCTAATCTTAAAAAGGCTCTTCCAAATAATAAAGAACAAGATAAACAGACACAAGATAAAAAAGCCCAACGAAAAAAAAGTAAAGGTGGTAATAGAACTAGAAAAGTTAAGGGAACTGCCGTTCCCTTATGATCCCATGCTTTTTACGATTAATACTGTCACAATAATTGAAACATTAATAGCATGGGATCATAATTGAAATATTAAGAGCATGGGATCATAATTGAAATATTAAAAGCATGGGATCATAATTGAAATATTAAAAGCATGGGATCATAAGGGAACGGCAGTTCCCTTACCCTTAAGAGCCGCAACCTCCGCCTTCAAAAGCTGAATTTCCTTTGTTAGAATGCCAATTAATCCAATATAATTCAGAGTTTGTAGCCCAGGACCATCTTTTTCGCCAGTTACAAGGCAAGGAAATACTTCCTGAACTTCGTGTGCAATAAATCCGATTTCCTCTTTCCCAGATTTCTTATTGAAATACTTAACTGGATTCAAATCATCTACTGAATATGAATCGGAATCGTCTAAGGTTTCTATAATATCTTTGATACGGTAGTCACTAGTTAAAATAAATCCATTAGCATAGGCGTTGCCACTGACATTTAAATCCCCAGTAATAAATACAGTCTCTTGATTAGTTCCGGTGTCAAAATATGCGGTCATAGACGCTGAATTAAACCATTGAATATTCTGATTACCAGTAATGCTATTGTTATTAAACACAAGATTACCCACAATAGTGCTGCCGCTATTACTATCAATGGTGTTATTAATTTGAATTGGACCCTCAATAGATAATCCCCCAGAATTAGAATTAGTAATAACGTCTGAGTAAGTTGGATCTAAAAACCAAAAGCCTTGAGCAATATCAATTGTATATTCTACTGTATTAGAGCCATTCGTGTCATTAAACACCTGAACCGGGTTATTGCCTGATGGGGCGCTAGAAGGGACGTAAAAATTAATTTGCCCTGAATTAATAAAAATCATGGTTGGCGTGTAGGTGCCAAACTGGATGGTCGAATATAATCGAAAATTGCTGCCAAAAATGGCGACCAAGGTGGTTGAGCCAGCGGGGCTGTAAGTTCCGGATAGATAAGCGATCGTCGGTGTGGCATAATTCATATTAGGATTAGACCATCCTTGACACAAACCAGTAGTAAAAGGTAATCCAGACATGTAATGAAATGTATTATAATATATTTATAAAAATAAATATGTTATTTACCTAATCTTTTATTCCTTGGGTGAAAATTAGTTTTTATAAGAGAATGTATGTGATACGTTATGTTTCTCTCCATATGTTCCTGTAATAGAATTCCATAAAAAGAAAGTTCCGATAACATAAAAATATATAGCAGATACAAATTCTAATTTAGAGTTAGACACGTTTTTAGTAAAATAGGCACCTAAATAGGCGGCAAAAAAGTAACTTATAAATAACGTTACAGAAGTAATGACCTGAACTTGTCCTCTTTTATAATATTCGATAACTGCTAATAATGCCGATGGTGGTAAAATAGCTAATAAAACCGTTCCCGCAGCGGTTTTAAAATCGGAAACAATTCCTAAGATTAGGAGACCGGGTAACATAGATTCGACACCTGATTGACCTAATGAGCCTCCAAGGAATCCGGCACCTAAACCTAACATGATTGTTTTAAGAGATAAAGAATCCAAGTTCATTTATATATTATATAAATACATTTTAAGGTAAGGGAACTGCCGTCTTCGCTTCACAGACCTTACCTAAAAGGAGGGGTCATAGGGTCTGCGAAGCGATGACCTTGGTTCCCTTAAAAGCATGGGATCATAAGGTCTGTGAAGCGAAGACGGCAAGTTCCCTTACTTAAAAGCATGGGATCATAAGGGAACGGCAGTTCCCTTAACCCTTAATCCATTTGTTACCAACATGGTAAGCCAAATATCCTGCTATAATACCGATTACAAGACCTACGATAAGTTGTAAAATAGTATGATTCGAATACTTATATCGTTGATATAAAGAAATAGCAGTTATTACTAGATATATTCCAGTTATCAATGGATTATTCAAAACCAATGTGATATATGCCAGACAAAACCCAGATTTTTGGGCATGTCCGGATGGCATGCCATATTTATCGAACCCAACTCTCTCATTTTCTAGAAGTCGCGAGTCTTCGGATGGCCGAGGTTCTCTAATTGCGTATTTTAAGATAGCATTTAATACATAGTTCATAATAAAACCGACAACAAACACCTTTAGATATTTGATCTTATTTTGTAATAAAAAAATAGTTAATAAGAATAAAATTACATAAGCAAATACTCCAATGTAATCTAAAAAAAGTTTAATATAATCGTTCAGCATTTATTATATAATTATTTAATAAATTAAAATATTTAAGAAGAAATTAAGACCATTGAAATAGTATATGTAAAAGGGAAGGGTTCGGAAAAGCTACGGTTTTCTGAATAAAATTGAATTATTATACACATTATAAAGATATTATAACATATTAAACATATTTAACATATTATATAAATGAAATCATCGGCAGCAGTAACACAATTTAATAAATTATCAATTGATCTAACAGAGAAACTTGCCAAAACAGTAAAAAAGTCACAAGGTATTTATTTCACACCGAAATCTATTACAAGCAGAGTGATAGATAAGGCAATACCACATCTAGAGAAAAGCGAAAGCGACACCAATATTCGTATTTTAGAACCATCTTGCGGCTCATGTGAATTTGTAAAAGCATTAGATGACATATTATCAGATGTATCAATAACATGCGTGGAACAAAATGCGGATATTTTTGAAGAAATTACAAAACTGACATTTAAAAATCAAGTCGATATGATTAATGCGGATTTTATTAGCCTGTCAGATACAGATAAATATGATTTGATCATTGGAAATCCACCCTATTTTGTGTGTAAAAGAGATGCCGTTCCGGCAAAATACGATGAATATATAACAGGCAGGCCAAATATATTCGGATTGTTTATCATTCATTCGCTTCATCTGCTAAAGCCAAATGGAGTATTGGCATTTGTTATTCCAAAAAGTTTCTTAAATGCGGTGTATTATTCTAGCATAAGAAACTTTATTAAAAAAACTTGCGATATTATCGAAATAGAAGATTATGCGGACGCAAATGATTTTCTGGAGACCGAACAGGCGACGTTTGGGCTATTTCTTAAAAAACGAAGTCAAATAGAAGTAGAAGAACCTAGCAATTGTTGTCCTTATTCTATCCAGCTAAATGGCAATTATATATTTACATCGAATGCGGCACAATTGAATGTCTATTTTGAAAATGCGACGACAATTCAGAAGCTAGGGTTGGCTGTTAAAACCGGACAAATTGTTTGGAATGAAAAGAAAGATTTGCTGACAGATGATGAACTGAATACGATTTTATTGTATAATACAAATATAACTAATGATAATAAAGTCAAACTAACAACCTTTAAAAACGACGAAAAGGGTCAATATATACAGGTCGAAGGCTCTACGGATCCGGTAATAGTTGTCAATCGAGGAAATGGAAATGCTAGCTATAATTTTAAATACGCACTGATTGAAAAATTGATGCCGTTTGTGGTGGAAAATCATTTAAATGTGATATACTCTCCGACGCCTCGGAAAAAAAGCGAACTGTCTGCGCTGTATAAAAAAATTATTTGTAGTTTTGAGAACCCTAAAACAAGGGAATTTATAGATATGTTTTTTGGAAATAATGGATTGTCGAAGACTGAATTGGAGACGATATTGCCCATTTTCCACCTTTAAAAGGTGGAGCCAAACATCCGTTTTTAAAGACAATAGAAAGCACTAAGAGCATGGGATCATAAGAGAAATATTAAGAGCATGGGATCATAAGAGAAATATTAAAAGCATGGGATCATAAGAGAAATATTAAGAGCATGGGATCATAAGAGAAATATTAAGAGCATGGGATCATAAGGGAACGGCAGTTCCCTTAACAGGTTCCCTTAACTACTTAGAAAGCAGTGTGAATTTCCATCTCGGATTTGCTACGCCATTGTTATTTCCCCAATTAAGTCGGATGCGAATGTCATATATAAAATTAGCAACTATAACATCAAAATACAGATCATTTATGCTACCAGGCTTGATACCAGAAATATGAATATTTTTGACATCAATCGTTTGAATAAGAAAGTCGGTTTTGTCCCAAAGCAGGAATATTTTGTTGTTCTGTGATTCTATAATTTTTTCGGTGATTTTGTCGAAAACAAAGGTCTCCGCATATGTTTTGATGAATTCTTTTCTTGACTCTGCGACCAGAGCGTCCTTTTGTTTTTTATTTTTGGTTTTGTTAGTATAAATATATCTAAAGAAGGGATGTTTATATTTTATATCGTGAATGTGGGCTAAATAGGTTTCCTTGCTGGGCTTTTCCACAACTGTAATGCCGTCTTCTCCGTCTAAAGCCAAGTAAGCATCCAAATAATGGTCATAATAAAACTCAGAATATGAGTATTCAAATAACCCAAATTTTGCCTTACAATCCTTATCATAAAGCTCAAGAAATTGAATGAGACCTTTTATGTCCGATGCGTTATTTTTGAATTCCAAATTAACCGAATGAATCACTGCGTTCCTGTCATCGCAAAATTTAACAACAAAATCATAATTAAAAGTCATACCTCCTTTTTGTTCGATGTTTATATGATGATAAGGATGGCTACACAGCGAATCCAATGCGCTCTTCAGCTTGTCGTGAACATTGGTCCAATGTGGCCCGTAAACTGGATCTGCTAAGTAATCTGGAGATGGACTCAAAATATTTGCTATAATTTTTTCCCTGGTTTTGTTAGTTGAATCATTGTCCCCTTTTGTATTTTCATCTACAAAGGTCATGATATCTTCTACTTCAATTATATCGAAGTCGATCGCATTCATATTTGTATTTGTATATTTGTATATTTTTATATTTAAAAGGCTTTATATAAATATACTAGTAAACATATTAATGAAAAGTTTTTCAATTTTTTGAAAAAAATAAAAACTCAAAGCATTAAATTTCTTCAGCATAGGATTCGCAAATAGAGGAGTTGGGTTTGTAAATAGAGGAGTTGGGTTCGTAAATAAAAGGAGGGGTCATAGGGGAACTACGTTCCCCTAGTATTGATACAAGTTCTCGCTAATAAGTGTAATACACCAATCTTGTCCGTGTAGATCCACTGTAAATCCCCTGTCATCGAGCAACCGAATCCTCATCCTATCAATGTCCACAGGACCAAAATAGATGCGTTTATTATCTTGTATAGAACCACTGAAATCAACATACATATCCCCAGTATTTAACCCGCCGCGCTTAATAGGTATTAACGCAAAGGTGTCTGAACTAGTAGGAGCTTTTCCCCTATAAGAAGTGTTTTTCTCTCTATTTTTTATTATCTCATTAACGGTGTAAATTTGCGCCTGAGTTAGAGTTCTAGGCGCAGACGGTAAAATGGTCTGTATTTTACCATAACTGAAATCAAAATTATCTTGAAGACCATTTATGTTTTGATTGGGAACGTTACCGATACTGTTTACAGAAAGCAATGGGCTAATATTGGATACATTGGAGCTACAAATATAAGGCTGAGAGGTGTTATAATAGCTTGGTATGGCCAATTTGGTAGACAATTCAGTGATAGTAATGAGACCATTATTGATGTGGTTCTGATTATAATCGTCGAGAACAAGAATGAAATATTTTGGACCATATAGATCTAGAACTGCGATTGCGGTAGTCCCGCCATTAAAAACTGGCACAATTGGGAGCCGGTAGCCCATTAGCCAACCCAGAGTGCCATTAAAGGACAAATTTTGAACCGCACATGCTAGATGCTCACCGAGACAATTTAGTCTACCAGTAAAATCGAAAAAAGTAAAGTATGCATCGGTCGAGCCCTCAAATATGTCCACATTTTGAGTAATGCTGATAATAGGATTGCCAGCTGGATCTGTCCAACCTTCTAAATTAATTGTTATTCTACCATTAACGGCATTATAAGTGGCAATTGGTGGCGTGCCAGTTTTCTGAAACCCGTTCAAGTAAGGTGGGTCTACATATGGAAGTCCAAAATTAGCGGCAGTTGTAAATGCTTTATCTAATGCGTCGCATAAAGTGGTGGGAGTATAATTACCGGGAGCGATAAATATTTTAAATGTGTTTCCGCTGTTAGTTACCCAGAAACAAGTGTTGCCATATTGTTCATCAATAACATACCAGGTGAATGGAATTTGGATGGAATAGAGGCGCAATGATAGAACGTTCGTGAGCGGATCGGATAAATCGAGTGTATAATCGGTTGCGATTGTGTCAACTCCACCGGCGGCTTGGCGAAACTGACTGTCTAGATTGATGAAACGGCTGGTCACGTTTGTTAGATTCGGATTAAGCGAATCTTGAGCAACCGGGACGGAGAAATTGTTATTGATACCGAGCTGTTCTCTTTTCATTGGAACATGATTATTATCATATACGTCGACTTGTTCTTTGCGCTCAGTGTTCTTGTCTTTTTGAATTGGATTATCGTCTTGAGGCAGAGCTTGATTTTTAAACCATCGATCGGTTTGTTCGGCGCTAGATTGATATTCCAAATCGCCAGCAGAAGCACCAGTTTCCAGTTGGTTTACATATTGTAATAGTTTAGTTTGAATATTCTGAAAAAAAGTGGTTAAATTAGATGACCCTTCTTTGGAGAATCGGTCAATATATTTGTTAGTTGTATTAACTATTTCTTCTTCAGTTGGATCATCTAAATCAAGTATAGTTAGTAATTCTGAAATAGTATAATTATCTGTATTATAATCGACTGTGCTCATATACTTCTATAATTTATTTGTTTTTAAATTATAAAACCAAAAAATATATATTATAATACTAATTTAAAGACAATTTAATAACTTAATATTTGGTAAGGGAACTGCCGTTCCCTTATGATCCCATGCTCTTTTTTGACTAACAAAAGTGCTGTTAAAGATTTATACTTGTTCCATTAAAAGCATGGGATCATAAGGGAACGGCAGTTCCCTTAACAAAGTGATCTCTAACTCGCCGCTTCAACTGCTCCAGATCTAGTTCCCATTTTTTTGTTAGTTTCTCCGTGACAACTGTGATGCCAGATTGTCGTTTTAAATGTGACTTGCCTTTGAACAGAATTTTATCAAATATGGCTACCAATTCTTCGTCTAACTCAAGCAGCTGCTCACGACTGAGCCAGTGTTTGCCACGATATATGATGCGATTATAATCACTTTCGCTGTAAATTTTGTATCTTTTCTCGTGGAAAATCTGATTCTTGATGACACCAATTCCTTCGATTCGGTTTTCTTCATTATTCATCTCAAAGACGAACATGGTGCAGCCGATCGAATATTTTTGATGAATTGGAATACTTGGACCGTATAATACGGATTCTGAAACTTTCTGCCTATAGGCCATATTTTCCGCAAAAGTGGCATTATTAAATCGAGTAGTTGCGATATGATACATTTTTTTAAAGAATGAATTAAAGAATAAAGAATTAATGATAATATCTAACTAACAAATGGTAAAAAATAAATCAATTTTTTAGAATTTGGTTTATTAACAAAAGTATTCAATAATTAATATGTATTAAAAGAAATATATATTAATTTAAAACCTACTTAAAGAGCAATCGCTTTAAGCGAGCTCCTCCAAAAGCTGCTGTTCTAGGACTTTGTATCGCTCCAACTCAATGCTCTTGAGAAACATGGACCAAGGCGTGCAGCTCTGTAGCGCATCTAGGCCCTCCTCGCAAAACAGATTGAGCAAAGCAGCACTGAATCCCGACATCATGGACGCATTCTTTTGGCTAGATAAAGCCGGAAATGCGCTAGTAGAACGCAAGTTCCAGAACAAAATATGAGGCGCCTTGAATGGCTTTCCAAAAAGTCGCATACCGGTCTCCGCATACTTTTGCTCGATCATCGCCATCATAGAGCCGTAATTGTGATCCGCACAGTCAATCTGCATATCTGATAAAATAGTTAATACCATGTCCTCTACATCTTCTGGCTGTAACTTATGCTGAATAATGGCGTCCAAAATCATGTTCAATGCGGCCGCAAAGTTAGTATTCATGCCCCAGTCCGCTCGCTGAACCTTTTCCACCATAGAAACGAAATTGTTACAGCCATCGAGATTGACCCAAGTGGGTGAAGCACTGAAAGTTAGCACTCGCTTACCGAGCAATGACTTCTCTGCGATTCTTAATCCTAGCGCAATTGCGGCATTCATCGGATCTCCAGTCATAGACCCAGATACATCTACCATCGCAATCATCTTTCCAAGCTGACCAGTCTGTAGCGAATTATTTACCCATTGCGCATTCAAAATTTGCGCCTCTGAGCTGTTTTGCTGCTGCCTGGAAATTAATTCAAGAGCATCTTTGGTGAAGTCATTGAGCCCAATTCGCTTTCCCTTGATCTCAACTTCACCCTTTTCCGCCTTAGCAGCGAATTCTTCGAATTTTTTACCACACGCAATGCGGTCTTCCAAGTCAGATCGCTGCTGACCCTTCTTCGTCTTGTTTAAGAAAGCGGTCTTCTGCTTGTGCATCGTGATGGAAGTCTGCTTTGTCGGCTCAATTTCAGCCCATGTTTGGCCACATTGCTTGATCTGAACCGTGTCTAGCTTCTTATTCAGCGACGAAATCACTTTACGATAATTCATATTTGCTTTCGAAATCGCCTTTTTCGCAGTCTCTTCGGTCTTGGCACAGCTAGCATATTGCGGAAAAAAGTCAGAAGCCAACTTGGCAAACAACTCGGAATGAGCGGACTTCTCTCGGGGCGCCCATTTTGCCGCCAATGAAGGCACTTCGGCACTAAGGTCTTCTCTGATTTGATCATTGAGGAGACCGATCGCATACGCTACAAGTTCTTGTCCAGTTTTTTTCTGCTTCATGTATTTTATCATGTGTTTGACGTCTTTCCAAGATCCATATGGGTGTTCCGAACCTAAAGAAACGAAGCATTTGAATGCGAATAGCGCCAAACTGGGATGATGGTTATACCACACGGCTAGCAGCATATATGCTAAGGTATATTCTCCCTTGCCGTCAATTATGTCGCGGGTTTGTCCGACAAGCCGGAACATGATGGACATGTATCCAAGATATTCCTCTCTAGTAATTTTTTGAGCACGATAATCAGTGTCTAATTGTGCCAAGATTTGACTGGCTATTACTGATAATTTTTCTATTTGTTTATCATCTTTACACCTGGTGAGCTGAAAACTGAGCTGTAAAATTCGCTCACGAGTCCCAGCAGACCAAGTAAATTCGCTATGACCATTTTCTCCAACTTGAGAAGGGGTGAAATTATCTAGTGCGTTAAATAATGCTGTCATATATGTTTGTTAGCTATACTATATTAAGGTAGGTTGTCTTTAAATATATTTCGTTTAGTCTTTTTAAATGAGCTTGAGTTAATATATATTCTTCTAGTCCCAGACCTATTATGATGCGGTAAAGGCGCGTCTTTATTGTAAAATATGACTAATAACTCGTTTAAATCGTGAAACATGGAAATAGATTTATCGAATTTGATGTCGTCAATGTGTTTAACAGATTGTAAAAAAGATGACCCTATATCTACCAATTCTGATTTGCTTCTAATAAAAGTTTTTAAATTTACTGGATCTAAATTAATGTTATATTTCAAAATATATAATAGTGAATATTTCACCTGGTTACAAATGGAGTTGCGCTTAATCAAACTAACAGTTTCTTCTTTGGATAATAATCCAGGAGTTTTCAATAATATTTTGTCTTCTATTATGTGTTCAATTTCATTGTTTTTGTTAACGTAAATACAGTGAGTTTTTACAACTGTCAATTCTTCTGTATAATAGTCTTTGTATTCTTTGTCTAAGTTATCGAATTCTTCTAGCCAAGAAGAATCGACATCCATTTCCTCTTCTTCATCATTATATTTGTCATCATTGTATTTGTCATCATTATATTTGTTCATTGATTTACTATTCCATTATATAATACAATACTAAATCTAACTTATCACTTTTTTGTCGCTTTGATTTGATTGTCGCTTTGATTTGATTGTCGCTTTGATTTGATTGTCGCTTTGATTTGATTGTCGCTTTGATTTGATTGTCGCTTTGCTTTGATTGTCGCTTTGCTTTGATTGTCGCTTTGCTTTGATTGTCGCTTTGCTTACTGCTTGCCATCTACGCTATAATTTTTCTGCTTAGTCTCATCCTGACTGTAAGAATCATACTCATAATCGTTGCCATAATCATTATCCTTTTCTACATCAGATAAATATTCATCTTCTGGATAAACTAATTCAAACTGGTATACTAAATCATATGTTCCATCGCCATGTATTTTATCATACTGTTTTTTATATCTTGACCAATTTTGTTCTAAAGTTGTAATCATCTCTCTATAAATGTATAGTGAATTAGCCATCTTTGATGCTTCTTTTTCTTGCTCTATTTGTCTCTTTGTCTTTGAACCATGTGTTACTTCTACTTTGCCGGTTTTCTTACAAACCGAATATTGGGTCCAACCGGGTAAAACAGGAATACTCTTTTCTACATTAACTTCATTTAAAGTTGAGGTAATATCGGAATATTTTTTGGATTCGGATGCGTTTATGTCCGCTTTGCTTAGGCTTTTTTGTTTGGGAGCCAAATCAGGAAACTCTTCTTCTAGAAAGTTATAATTTTTCGGCTTTTGGACCTCTTCTGATCTAGAGATGAAACTGTTAGTTTTTTTTTCTAGAGTAGAAACACTACTGGCAATGGCATTTCTTGTAACGGAAGAAGAAGAAGAAGGTCGGTTAAATAAATTGTCAAATTTGCTCATGGTCAATTGATTGTGGATTGTTATATTAATATATTATTATATCGTGTTATCTTTAAACAGTTATATAACAAGATTTTAAATAATATCTCCTTAAAACAATTTAAAGGCTTCCCACTATGTATATTTGTCTCCTATCAGCAAGCCATTTTAACCCCGAGTGCTTATAGTTTAGATTAAAACGATATATATATTTACAGGAGACCGCGACCAATAGAAAATAAAAATAAAAATAAAAATAAAAATAAAAATAAAAATAAAAACAATAACAATAAAAACAATAAAAACAATAAAAATCAGTGTAAAGGAAGGATCATAAGTCTGTGAAACGATGACCTTGGTTTCCTTAAAAAATTGAAAATACTTTTCAATACAATATTTAAAGTATTTTATTAAACAAACTTCATTCTTAAAATGTCAACCATCGCAAATAAACATACCTGGTCTAGAGAGGAAATTACTCTAGTCACTAGAGCCTATTTAGAAGGCAAATCTATTCAGCAAGCGCACAATTTGGTGCCCAATATAAAACTAACCTCTTTAAAACAAAAATATGCTACTTGTGCTTCTTTAGATAAGAAAAAAGAAAACGGAGTAACCAAAATTCACAAAGACGTCTGGGAAGAACTCAAAAGCGCGCTCACAGTTCCAGATGTGGAAGAAATCTCGGTTCCAGAACCAGAAGAAGATCAAGGATACGGCGGCTATTGGTCAGAAGAGAACGAAGAAGACGGCGAAAATTACTTTATGTGCACCGGAACGTGCGGTAAAGTTTGCTACTATGAAGACACGGATGGAGAAGGAATGTGCGGAAAATGCCAATTGGACCTTTTAAAAGGTTGTCGAAAAAAATAGTATAGCGTAGCCAAATAAATATAAATATAAATATAAATATAAATATAAATATAAATATAAATATAATTAAATTATTTTTTATTTCATTTCATTTTTAAGATATATATACTTTTTATTAAAAGTATATATAAATGCTCGATATTGTTAGCGTCGCATGTTTAACAGGATTATTTGGCGATATATTTTTACAAATAAGAGTTAAATATTTGGGTGGAGATGGAGGTCTAAAAAAATACTTTGCTCAACACGGGCGAGCCGAGGCGATCTGTATTGCTACCGGTATGATGGCAATATTACAGATGTTTTATCTATATGTTCTCTGCTTGCCTCTGAATTATGTGTATTTAGCTATTTACGGAGTTTTAGTAGATGTCTTTTTTAGAAAGACAATGATATTCAGTAGTCTAGACGAATACTATAAAGTGTTAGATTATCCTTTTACGACAACAATAGGTGGAGCGCTTCCAGCAATAATGCCGTTTTTTTTCTACAATATGTTGAAGAAATTTAAATATTTATTTTAATCCAAAACAAACCAACAAATAAATACTATTTTAAACCATTTAAACACTATTCATCATATAATAAATATATTATAGCATGAATTACGCTTTCAATAAAATCAAATTTAACAGACAAGTTATCAACTTTATCGGGAAAGAAGGCAAAAAACAATATAACAAGACTAAAAACCGATACTTTTCACAGCAAACTTCTGGACCTGAAAAAGACCCATTTCCGTCATGGAAATTTATAGCATTTATAACAAGTATTGGGCTTTATCATCAATATGTTAATGAAATAAAAAGAGATTAAAAGAATAAAAAACAATAAATAAAAAAGATTTATTAATTTTATATTTATAAGAGAATCAATTCAAAACATTTAATTTTTAAAGATAATTAAATATCTTCCACATAGATTTCCATCTCTGAAGCCGGGCTAGAAGCTTTGGTTGATTCTATCGAGATCTTCGCACAAGTGCCTGCTTTAATTTGCGCCAACAACTTTGCCTCCTCGAGATCTTTATCGGTCTGCCACTTAATTTCTTCGTTATGTTCAGGGTCTTCCTTATTTATTTTAGTCGGATCATTTATAAGCAGAACGTCCCAGTCATCGTCAACTGCGTCCTTGAGTCGCGTCTTATCTTGTTCCGAGTAGACTTCTAGCAGGTCACACTGGGGCATCTTTAGCTTCCCACCAGAAGTTGCCGCTCCATTATTCGACCATTCTCTGAGGCCAATTAGCACCCAAATGCCGCTAGCAACAGTATTATCTCTTCGCCCTCTGCCGGAGAATTTGCCGCGAATGTGAACCAGATATGTGACGCTATTTGTCGCAACAGCATGAAACATATTATTACCTAAATTTTTTGTGCATATAGCATATAATTCGCCTTCATCCTCGGATACACGCAATTTAGATCCTGCCTTAGAAGCAGATCCAGCAGCATGTTTGCGAGCGAATTTCTTATTATTGTTACCTCCAGTAGTATTTTTAACCATTTTGATGTATATATAGTTTACGATAATACCTTTAAACTATTTGAGTAAAGTAATTTCAATTTTTTCCACCTTTCAAAAGGTGGAGCCAAACTTTCAAAATATACGTGTATTAAAATCAAACTTTCAATAAAAACATGTGTAAAACAATTTTCTAAGAAATAATCTTTAATCTAATACTTTAGTGGCTCCTCATTTAGCGCATCTAGTTCCTCATCCAACGCATTTATCATGCCATCTTTTTTATATTTCGCGAAGAATTGCTGCCATGTGCTAGCATTATCGCTTTTTGTAAGTTTCAACGCATTTTCTTTTACAAATAATGGCTGTTCATCTGGATCGTAACCGTATTTACTATAAAACGCCTCTTCCCAGTCTTCGTTGACAAATTTGACTTGCTGATTTTGGTAATCTACATATCCTTTGCAGCTCTTGATTCTAGAAAACCACTCCGGCGAAAATGCCGCATGATATAGCCAATTGTCGCTGTATTTTTCGACAGTGGCTCTGTTGGTCCACTCATTGTATTTCTCTTTTTCTGATGGTTGGTTTCTGAATCTTTGAAACAAATTCGCCCAATCATGTTGGATTTTTTGAGAGCATGCTTGCGGTAAAACACGATAGGGTTTCAAAAAAACACTCGCTTCAATTGTCTCATATTGGACGACCTCTTCTGGATCTACTCGGACATAGAAATTCTTCTTTTTTACAAGATTTTGAGCTTCCGTATTAAATAACGAGACGATGTTTGCTAACAAAACGACTCGTTTAGAAACAGTTGTGTTACGCGTTGCGATTAAAAGGTCTTTGACCAATTTTTGCTGATTTGTTAGTTTGAAATAGTTTAGAGCAATTTTATAAGTTTCTTCTAGTTCTAAGTCCTTGTTATTTAAGATGTATGAAGCTAGTTCTCGGTAGCTTTTTGTTTTTAGCATTTCTTCTACTGCTGAATCAGAAGATTCTTCTTCTTCTTCTTCTTCTGAAATAAACACCTCTGAAATCGTCCTCAAAAGAAACACATCTGTATTGAAAGACCGAATTAGAAGATTCTGGATAATCGAACTAATTAAGCGATCTTCTACAAGGTCTTGTCCCAGTTTCTTAGACAAATACACTGCGAAACTCGGATTTAGCGTAGCAAAGAAGTCATAATATATCTGCCAAATGAATGCGTATAATTCATGTTTGAAGCCACTGTAATACAATTCGTAGGCCCAGAAGATGGCATCATCGCTTTTATTTAGAATATTTGTAAGTAGCGCGGTCTTTACTTCATCTTTAATATACAAATATCTAGTGAATACTAGATTGTCACCTGGTAATTTTAAAGTTAATACGTCGTCTTTAGGCATTTATTAAATTATTTGATATTAAATAACTTATATTTAGATATTTAATTTCAATTTTATCCTTGAAAATAGAATATAATCTATGTTTTATATATAATAAAATGAATACGGAAAATGAAGAAAACAAAGATCCAAATATTATGGACTCATCTATGGACTCATCTATGGGTGGTCGCCGTCGTCGAGGCTCCAGAAAAGCACACAAGGGAGGAAAAAGGCGCGGAAATGCCAGCTTGAGAGCCTGGGTGACCTTCGTCAAGAAGGTTCAAAAGGAAGAAGGTGTCGGATACAAAGAAGCCATGACTTTGGCTAAGAAGCGCAAAGACAAGGGTGAAAAGTGGCGCGGAGGAGGAGAGGATGGTATGGAAGAAGATATGCCTGCGATGAGTTATGGAGGTGAAGGCGAAGATATGGAAGAAGGTGATATGTCTGCTATGCCTGAAGAAGACAGCTCTGAAATGATGGGCGGCCGTCGCCGCAGGCGCACTCGCAGACGCAGAGGATCAAAAAAGCATCGCAAATCTCATAGACGATCTCGTTCTCATCGCAGATCCAGGCGCCACCATTAAATTACTTATTAGTCGCATTGCTTATTAATTCCCTGAAATCCTTCAAATCAATATGTTGTAGCATCTCTTCAAATAAAGTCAAGCTAAATAATCCCCTTTTAGAAGGATCCAAATTAGTATAACCAACTAACAACTTCATAAAATCACTTATGAATTTGTTATCTGACCTTTTAAAGTCATTCAATATTTCCAAGTAAACCATACTCAATGCGTAATTATCCCACGTCTTCCAATACTTTAATGCTTCTAACAAATTCGCAGCAAACGGTTTGTTAGTATACTTGGTAAAATAGCTGATATTTATATCTAGTTTTAAATCATTTAAAAAATCTTTGAAAAACTCCTTTATAATGGTCTCAATATTATACATAGACAGTTCCTGGTTGTTAGTTACTTGATATTGTAACAAATAGAATTCAACAGGACAGAAACGATCCAGCTTTCTTAGCAGAAAATACTGTGACCAATTGAACCCCGCCTCTGTAATATCGATCGACTTTGAAAAATTTGTTAGTATAGGTTTGTCTTTATGTAGAACAATTGTATTACAATTTAAACTATTATGAATTATCTGGTTACTAACTAACAAACCGATGGAGCCCAATAAAGACCGATATCCTTCAATTAGCTGATATATATATTTCTTAGAGCTACTTAAAGAAGCCAAATATGCGTCAAAATATACCAGATCTAGTTTCGGAAATGTCAACAAAATCCGGTTCGCATTCGATTTCACAATATTCGGATCTAGATGTAAATGAGTGGAGCCAATTTCACCGATCTTCAGACGCTTTGAGCTGTCGAAAATGTAGAATCGTTGCATCCCATTTTTTGCATTGAGGTCGCGAATTTTGTTAGCTATTCTGATCTCATTTATGGAAAAAAAGTTGTTGGAAACAATGTGATGTGCGTCTTTTACAGGTTTGGTATCTGTTCCTTTTTTGGTTTCCGACTCTGAAAAGTCATGAAAAAAATATATCGTGGAAGAAAGCATATCTAATAATATTGTTATATCAACAGCTATTTTTATTTGCTAATTAACATAAAATATCTGTTTTTATACGTTTTCTTCAGCTTCTGTTGGATCATTTTAAGATCCGAATTGCCAGATTTGTAGATGCTCACAATGATTCCCTTAACCAGCTGATCATTGCTGTGGCAAAACGACACAAATCCGTTCTTCGGTTGGAACCCATCGGATCTAATAGTGGATCTAATATGCGCGTCCATGGCATCAAGTAGATCATGATTGACGGATATGTATTGCCGTCTGGTCTTGGGTTCGGCTTTAATCGGGTTTTTCTTTCTGAAATAGTATCGAGCACTCTTGAACATCTTGTCTAAAATGTCGCCATCGTAGCCGAGATTGTTGAGGCGATCTACTTCTTCTTGAATAATGTCGTCGTTTTCTTCTATCCAGTTAATCCAAGCCTCTTTGAAATCTTTTCTGTGATCGTATTGATGGATTTTTGAGAATTTATATAGATCGACCATGAATTCTTCGGTAAATTTGAAGCGGAATATGGGTGCGTTTAATTTAGTAATTTCGATTTCTTCCTCTTCTTCCTCTTTTTCTGTTACTTTTAGTTCTTCTGTTACATCTAATTTATGATCACTTCTTAGCATTTCTGCGAAGTCGTTTAAGTCAAATTCATTGTTATTGTTATTCATCATTTGTATAAGTATAAGTATTAGGTTGTTCGATAATACTACAATCATAGATAAGTATTT
>Ga0114966_10000961_pt1 | contig 26933 bp, 24 predicted proteins | sample M_130207_XF_Meta_FD_87029 | JGI IMG/M metagenome (GOLD analysis project Ga0114966, IMG submission 87029) | Freshwater microbial communities from Lake Montjoie, Canada to study carbon cycling - M_130207_XF_MetaG | ecosystem: Environmental > Aquatic > Freshwater > Lake | place: Lake Montjoie... | reverse complement strand
CGGTGCCGACGGCCGGGATCAGCACGAAGAGCGAGGCCGCCGTGGCGGTGCTCAGCGTGAGGCTGTTGGCCGTGGGGTCGAGCGCAAACTGCGTGGACGGGGTCGCGGTGTTCGGCTGGAACAGCGTCGGCGTGCCGGCCGGGCCGACTTCGGCGAACAGGATGTTGCGGAGCTGCAGGTCAGCCGAGGTCGACGGCGTGGTGGTGGAGCCGGCGCGCACGTAGGTCGTAGTGTCGCGGAGCGAAACGCCGTCCGCCGACCAGCGAGCAATGACGCCGTTCACGTAGTACCCACCGGTGCCGCGGCGCAGCATCATGCCGTGACCGCCGCTGGCGCCCATGCAGCTCTGGAGTCCGCAGCCGATGAGCGTGAAGTTGGCGATCATTGGAATGGTGTACGGCGTGGAGCTGTGACCCAGGTCGCAGCCCGTGCCGTTGCAACCGTCGTTCTCGATGCCTTCGAGGTCAACGGAGTAGAAGCCGGCGCCGGTGCGCGGGGTGAGCTGGTTGGTGCTGATGCCGATCGCGAACTGCACGCGACCCGAATAGCCCTCCGACATGTCGAGCACGTCGTCGGCGGTTTCGAACGCGATCACGTGGTCGAGGTCGATGGCACCGCCGAAGAACTCGAACGAGTCATCGAGGCCGTCGAGCGACTCGAGGTACGAGCCACGCGTGCCGGAGCCGATTGCGCAGAAGGTGAAGGAGTTGAACTCCTGGTCCTGCAGCGGCGCGTAGCCGCCGAACTCAACACGCACATAGGCGAGCGTGCCCGAGTTGTCGTTGGCGATCGTGCCGCCGTTGTAGACCACGGTGTAGTTCTTGCCGGTCACGACGGTGGCGCCGTCGGTGCCCGTGCCTTCAACGGCCACAGCGCCGCTGCGGTTGTTCAAGCCGTTGCCAACGAGGATCAGGCCGCCCCAGTCACCAGGCTGACGCGAACCCGCTGCGCGGGACGACGTGAAGACGATCGGCGCATCGGCAGTGCCAACCGCCTGAATCTTGGCGCCCTTCATGATCATCAGCGTCGAACCGAGCACGTTGTAGTCGCCCTTGATCACGGTGCCCGGCTGAATCGTCAGCGTGGCGCCGTTTCCGACGTGAATGAAGCCGGAGATCGTGTAGGCGGTGTCGGCGAAGAGGGTGCGGCTCGCGGCGATGTCCGCCGTGATGGTCGTAGCGGCGTTACCGAACTGCAGGGTCGCGGTGCTCGCTTCGCCAGAGGCAACGCTCTTCAGGGAGTTCTTGTTCGTGAAGACGCGATAGCGATACGTGGTGTTGGTCTTGAGGCTGACGTCGGTGTACGTCACCGCACCGGCGGTCGCCGGGGCCGGAACGTTCGTGACGGCTGCGAACGTGCCACCGGTGGCGCCTTCGGCGCGCTCGATGTCATAGCTCACGTCACCGGCGATGCTGGTGAAGGAGATCTGAATGCTGGAGATGCTCTTAGCGACAACCGCGACGCCAACGATCGGAGCCGGCGCCGAGGGCGCCGTGGTGCTGTCCTTGCTGCACGCAGACGTCAGAGCGGCCAACAGCACCGCGGACATCGCGAGCGCGCGACGGGTGAAGTACATACGATCCTCGAAAAGAAGTGAATGGGGCACGTGTGATTCCACAGTTATTCCCGCGTCGATGCTTTCGACCGCAATCCTAAGTAACAGGGACTCTGTACAGCCCCGACTACGGTTTGGTCACGATACGGTCACGCGCCTCTTACAGTTTTGTTATATGCGAAGAGCCCCCGGTGCGAGAATCGCACCGAGGGCTCTTGACTGCCTTGCGGTTGGTGCTACGGGCGCCACTGCAGGCCGGCCTGTACTGTCCGGCCGGTGCGGTACGACTCGCGCGTTACCGTGCCCTGAATCACCTCGTACGGCGAATCGAGCAGGTTCTTCGCATCGGTCCGAAGTGTCACGTTCGACGACAGCGCCAAACGCAGCGAGAAGTCCATCACGTTGCGCGGCTGCTCAATCACGTCCGGCAGCGGGGTGCCACCGGCCGCGGTGATCCGCTCACCAACGCGATTGAACAACAGGGTCGCCGAGGTCTTGCCATTGCCCGAGGTGTACGAGACACCGCTGTTGATCACGTACGGCGCCTGGCCCACCATCCGGCGGTTGAGATTCGTCGCCGAGGCCTGCGTGTTCGGATACAGGTGGATCTGGCTCTGCATCACCGTGACGTTGCTAAACACCGAGAACGGTGCGAACGCCTTGCCGAACCAGCCGTCAAGATCCTTGCGAAGCTCGACCTCAACACCAAAGTTGTCGGCGCTCTTGGCATTTGTGTAGAACACGAAGCTCGTGCCACCACTGCCAGATCCGTACACACGCTCAATTGGGTTCGTAAACTGCTTGCCGAAGAGCGCGATGCTGAGGACTTCGCCAGAGCTTGGGTACAGCTCCCAGCGCAGGTCTGCGTTGGTGACATTCGTGCGCTCCAAGGTTTCGTCGCCGCGCAGGTTCTCGCCGTTAATCACGTCTCGGCTAATGATCGGCGAGAGTTCGCGGTATTCGGGACGTGCCAACGTCCGCGACGCGGAGAGTCGCAGCTGCTGCGTGTTGGAGAGCTGCATGGTGAGCGCGAGCGACGGGAGGACGTCGTTCCAGACCTTGTGCGTGAGCACCGGCGACCCGAGGGTCGAGAATGCATCGACTTCGAGGTCGTCGTTCTCGTACCGAGCGCCACCGATCAGGCGAACCGAGCGGCTCAGCGGGACCTCTGCCATCAGGAAGCCGGCCCGGATCTGGTCACGCGCGATGTACGAACCGCCCTGCGAGAGCGGGCCGAAGGTGAAGAGCTTGGAGGAAGCGGTGGTGAAGCGTCCGTCAAACAACTGCTCGGGCGGAAGTTCGCGGATGGCGTTTGTCGTCAACGACGGGTTCGCGGCAATCGAATAGGACAAGCTCTGTGCGTCACGCGCTGTGGTGCGAGCAAGATACCCGAGCTTGATCGAGCCAAACCGCGCGGCCGAACCGAGGTCCAGGGAGTACTTGGCCGAATACTCGTGGCTATTCTCGGTGAGGTCGGAGAAGGTGCGCACGGCGCCGCCGCTGCCACCGCTGAGCCAACGAGGTACAACTGGACCAGTCGGGGTGTCCTTCTCAAGCACCTGCACAAACTCAGAACGGTCCGGCTCGTACCGCCGCACACCGCTCGCCGTGGCGTACCACTCGATCTTCTGCAGGGTACCGATCTGGTGTTCGCCGGCCAACTGGCCCGAATAGATGCTGCGCTGCACGTACTGCATGCGGCTGATGCGTACGTTGACGGCGTCGGCGGTGAACGCACCATTCTCGACGCGCGCGTCGTTGTCGGCCTGACGATTGTAGAGTCCGTTGAACGAAACTCGCGAACTGGTCCCGATCATCGTGCTCAGGTTCGCCAGCCCGCCCCACAGCACGCTCTGGCTGACCGCACGACCCGAAAAGCGGTCCATCTCGATCGTAGTACCGCGCGTGGTGCCGCGATCCGCCAAGGCGCGAACCTGATCGTCCTTGGTATCGGTACCCGACGTGATCGACCCAGAGAACAGATACCCGAGTCGGTGGCCGAACAGGATCGGATCATTGCCGCCGATCGAGGCCGACCCGTTCATTAGCGGGGCAGCGGTGCGGATCGTCGGTGTCCATGCGTTACGAAGTGACCCGACCAGGATGTTCATGTCGCCCTGGTTCAGATTGATATTCTTGAAGCTGCCAAGGTTGCGGATAATCGTCGGGAGGTCGCGGCCGTGGTTCACCATCGCGAGCTCCTCGCCACCCGTCGTGGTCGCGGAGGTCACCTGCGAGCCGGTCGCGCCGGCAGCGTAGCCGCTGCCAGCCTGGATCGAGAAAGAGCGCCGTGCCGGGAACTCCTTCGTCTTGATATCCACAAGCGCGCCGGAGAAGTCACCCTGCAGGTCAGGGGTAAACGTCTTGGATGTGGTGATCGACTGCAGCAGTCCCGCCGGGAACATATCGAGGGGCACCACGCGCTTCTCAGGCTCGGGGCTCGGCACCCGCGCGCCATTCAACGAGCTCGTGGTGTAGCGCTCACCCAAGCCGCGGACAAACACATACTTGCCATCCTGAACCGTGACACCACTGACGCGCTTCACCGCCTGCGCGGCGTCACCGTCTGGGCTCTTGGCAATCTGTTCGGCGGTCACGGCACTCACGACACCAGTTGCGGTGCGCTGTGCATCGAGCGCCTCACTCACCGAGCCACGTTCGGCGGCGGCGGTCACCATCTGGGCGCTCAGCTGCGCGGCGGCCTGCGCGAGCGAGATGTTCTGTTCGACCGTCTTGCCGGGCTCAACAAAAATTCCCGTGACAGTCTTAGGGCCGAAGCCAATGCGGCGCGCTTGCAACGTGACGGTGCCTGCCGTGACGCCAGAGAGCGTGAATCGTCCCTCCAGTCCGGACATGCCGCCGGTGGTGGTGCCGACAATCTGAATAGCAACGTCGGTGATGCCTTGTCCGGTCGCGGCGTCAATCACTCGACCGACGATGCGGCCAGCGGCGGGTGCCGTGCCGCTCTGCGCGTGGAGCGCGAACGGTGCAATCGCGACGAAGAGAACGATCAGGAAGGAGCGAAACGAGAGGCGCATGGCCAGTTGGGTTCGGGAGTGCGGTACGTCGCGTTGCGGACACGCGCCAGAACTGCAGCCTTAAAGCTCCCACCGCCTGGTATCGGCTCTATTTCGGTTGTGTCACGGACAGGTAACGACAGGCAGGCCCACCCACCGTACGGGTTAGCCGCGCAAGGGCGAACTGGCTGGAAAATTCGCCATAATCGTGGTTCCAGCCCCGGGCACGCTCTCGGCTTTGACCTTTCCGCCGTGGGCCTCCACCAAGTGCTTCACAATCGCGAGGCCGAGCCCCGTGCCGCCCTCGGCGCGCGAGCGCCCTGGATCAACTCTATAGAACCGTTCGAAAATCCGCGGCAGGTGTTCCGCCGGGATGCCCACTCCGGTGTCGCGAACCCCAACCGTGACCCCGCCGTCTGGGCGCGGCCGCGAAAAGATGACGACGGCGCCGGTCGCTGTGTGCCGAACCGCGTTGTCGACGAGGTTGCCAATGACTTGACGGAGGGCCGTCGCGTCGGCGAACAGCTCGGCCGATTCGGGGTGGATATCCACCGACAGAGTGAGCCCCTTGGCATCCGCGGCATCACAGGCAGCGGCAATCGTGTCCGACGCGACCGCGAGCAGGTCGAGCGTCATCGGATTGGGGACCCACCCGCCACTCTCAATGCGCGAGAGGTCGAGCAAGTCGTCGACAATCCGCTGCATGCGGCGGGTGTTGCCAAGAATTCGGTCCGCGAACTGCCGTCGACTGTCGGCCGGCGGGTCGTCTTGGACGAGCGTTTCCGCGAATCCACTCACGATCGTGAGGGGGGTACGGAGCTCGTGCGACACGTTCGCCACGAAATCGCGGCGTACCGCTTCGAGTCGGCGCACACGGGTCAGGTCGAGGAGCGCGAGGACCGCGCCGCCTCCAGCGAGGGGGCGCGCGGTCACGTTCAGCGTGCGTCCACTGATGACGAGTTCCGCGTCGTCTGTGGTGTCACCGGCGGTGGCACCGGCTAGGGCGTCGCGCAGCACGGTGGCGCGGGGTAATACGTCCGAATGGAAGGGCAGTGGGTCGCGCGCATTCAGGAGGCGGCGGGCCGTCTCGTTGATGCGCACCACCATGGCATCCGTATCGATCGCAATGACGCCCTCGTTGAGCGATTCCGTCAGTTGCAGGAGGAGCGACTCATCGGCTTGAAGCGCTGCGAGCCTGGCGGAGAGCTGTTCGGCGAGTTGGTCCAAGGCGACGGCAAGATCCCCCACCTCGCCTGGTGCACGAATTTTCGACCGTCGGGTGAGATCTCCCGCGGCGAGCGCGCGGGCGACGTCGCGCAGTTCAACAACGGGTTGCGACACCGACCGTGAAAAGAGCCACGCGAGCAGTAGTGCGCCAAGCAGGGCGACAGCGCCGGCCGAGGCGGCGTCGCGTCCAGCGGACGCCACAATCGCGTCGAGCGATCCGGTTGGCACCGACACCCGGGCCACGCCAAGCGGCGCGCGCACGGCGACGTAGAGTTCGACGTCGCCGCGCGAGGCGCTGGGGCGCACGGCCGACCCAATCTCACCGCTGACCGCCGAGGCCACTTCCGGGCGGGTGAGATGGTTCTCGAGCCGTGCCAGCGCTTCCCCCTCGAAGTCGGTGTCGCCAAGCACGACGCCATCCTCGCGAATGAGTGTCACGCGGCGGCCGAGGGCAACGCCCGCCGTGCGTGCCAGCACCGACGGATTTGTTGCTGGGGTCCACTCGGTCGCGACGAACCGTGCTTCGCGCGCCAGATTCTTCGTGGTCTCATCGCGCAGCCGTTGGCTGAGCTGGCGGTTCACCACCACCACGATCGTGACGACGAGGAAGCCAACGACGGCGATGGCCCCAAGGAGGAGGCGCTGGGTGAGTTTCACGCGTCCTTGCTGTGCGACGCCTTCATGCGGTAGCCGAAGCCGCGGACGGTCTCAATCAGGTCGCCGGAGGGGCCGAGCTTGGAGCGGAGCCGGAGCACGTGCATATCCACGGTGCGCGTCTGGATGTCGGGGGCGGCGTCCCACACTTTCTCAAGGAGGTGTGCGCGGGCTTGGGTCCTGCCGCGCCGCTCGGCGAGTGTCAGTAACAGCTTGTATTCGGTGGCGGTCAACTCCACCAGCTCGTGATTGACCGTGACGCTGTTCGCCGCGCGATCGATGACGATGTCGTCGATGGTCAGGATATCGGCCGTTGCGGCGGGCGCCGAGACACGTCGCAGGATTGCCGCCACGCGCAGGACCATTTCCTGCGGGCTGAAGGGTTTCGTGAGATAGTCGTCAGCGCCGAGCGAGAGTCCGCGAATCCGGTCGGGTTCTTCCTTGCGCGCTGTCAGCATGAGCACCGCTGTGTGGCGTGTGGCCTCATTGGCGCGCAGCTGTTCGAGCACCTCAAATCCCGACATACCTGGGAGCATGAGGTCGAGCACGATTAACGCAGGGCGCTCCCGCTTGGCGAGTGCCAAGGCGTCGGGTCCGGAGCTGGCCGTGGACACGCGGTATCCCGCTTTCGCCAAATGATAGACGACGAGCGCGACGATGTCCGGTTCGTCGTCCACGATGAGGACACGGTCAGTTGCGAATGGTACGGTCGGCGCTGTCACGGTGCACTCACTTTGGCTGGAGTCGGCGCAGGATAGTGTTGATGATCAAATCGATTGCTACGGTGTTATGTCCACCGCGCGGCACAATGATGTCGGCGTAGCGCTTGCTCGGTTCTACAAACTGCAGGTGCATCGGCTGCACGGTCGTCAGGTATTGATCGAGGATCTCTTCGAGCGGACGCCCTCGCTGGGCCATGTCGCGGCGAATGCGTCGAATGAGTCGCACGTCGGCATCGGCATCGACGAACACTTTTACATCGCAGCGCGCGCGCACACGCTCATCCACGAACAGTAGGATACCGTCGACGACGATGACATCAGCGGCCTCGATGTGCACCGTCTGATCGGTGCGCAGGTGTGTCACGAAATCGTAGACTGGCTTGTCGATGGCCTTTCCGTCGGCCAGCGCCATCAAATGCGCGGAGAGCAGGTCCAGATCGAAGGCGTCGGGATGATCCCAGTTCAACTTCCGCCGTTCTTCGATCGACAGGTCGGAGCGATGCTTGTAATACGCGTCCATGTCGAGGAACGCGACTTTGGCCGGCGCCAGGGCGTCGGCAATACGACGGGCCACCGTGGATTTCCCCGAACCGGACCCGCCGGCGATACCGATAATCAGCGGTCGCATCGGCGATTCTGCGAGGTAATATGCACGATTGAAATGTCCTTGATTGGGCGCGGGAACTGAAGCTACAGTGCTGTCACAGTCCTGTATCGTCGCCCACTGAAGCGGGGGCGTCAACAGGGAGTATCGCTAGACGGGGCATCCCACGCTGAGACACTCCCCGCGTCACCTGTCTCCGCATAGCTTTCTCTGATGGAACGACGTTCGTCCCCCCTGCTGCGCCTCGCCTTGGCGTCGGCGCTCTTCGCGGTCCCATGGGTCCCGGTGGTCCCTGGGATCCTGGTGGGGCAGTCGGCAGCCCTGCAGGGCACTCGGGTGGTCGATTTGGTGGTGACCGCGACGACGGATGTGCACGGGCGGGTCCGCGGCTGGGACTACTACGCCGACACTGCCGAAGGGGGGCGCGGCCTCTCCCGGGCCGCTACCATCGTGGATTCGGTGCGGACGGCGAACCCCGGGCGCGTGCTGCTCGTGGACGCCGGCGATCTGTTGCAGGGGAACCCGTTCACCTATGTGGCCCGCGACGGGAAGGGGGCCCACCCCGTGATCGCGGCCATGAATGCCATGCGCTACGACGCCGTGGCCGTCGGCAACCACGAGTTCAACTATGGCATCCCCGCCTTTGAGCGGGCGAGCGCGCAGGCCAAGTTCCCCTTCTTGGCTGCGAACTCGCGGAGCCTCGACGGCAAGAAGCGCTGGTCGCCGTTTACGATTGTCGTGCGAGCTGGCATTAAGGTCGGGATCATCGGCGTCACGAACCCAGGTTCCATGGTCTGGGACGCCGAGCATCTGCAGGGGAAGGTCGCAATCGACGACATCGTGCCGGCGGTACGTCGCACCGTCGCGGAGGCGCGCGCGGCCGGGGCGCAGGTGATTGTCGTGGTCGCCCATGCCGGCTTGGACGGCGTCGCGTCCTACGATACGGTCAGCACGGGGCTCGGGAGCGAAAACCCGATGGCGACCGTCGCCAAGGAGGTGCCGGGGATCGACCTGATTGTTTTTGGGCACTCGCATCGCGAACTGGCCGACACGCTCATCAATGGCGTACTCCTGACGCAGCCCCGCAACTGGGCGACGAGCGTTGCTGTGGCGCACCTTGGCGTGCGCTTGGTCGATGGGCGTGCCACCGTCACCACGCGGCACGCAGAGGTGGTTCGCGCGACGGGGCATGGCGAACAGGCGGCGGTGGCTGCCGCCGCGAATGCGGGACACAAGGCGGCACGCAGCTATTCGACCGCGGTGATCGGAACCACCACCACCGACTGGCGCGCCGATTCGGCGCGTGTCGTGGACACGCCGATCATGGATTTCGTGCTTGAGGTCATGCGCAAGGCGGCGGGGACAGACTTGGCCTCGGCCGCGGCGTTCTCAACCGAGGCGCGGCTCGCCAAGGGAAACGTCACCGTGGCCCAACTCGCGCTGCTATATCCCTATGACAACACCCTGAAGGGGCTGCGCATTAGCGGCAAGCAACTGCGCGAATATCTCGAGCAGAGCGCGCGCTACTGGCAGGTCACGGGGAGCCAAGTGACCCCCGACCCGGCGATTCCGTCCTTCAATTTTGAGATGGTCACGGGCGCCGAGTACGCCATGGATCTTTCCAAGCCGGCCGGAGCGCGCATTGCGGGGTTGAAGGTGAAGGGCACACTCGTAAAGGACAGCGATTCCTTTACCATTGCGCTCTCGAACTATCGAGCGGGCGGCGCTGGGGGCTACACGATGCTGCGCGGCGCGCCATTGATCCACGATAAGCAGTTGGAAATCCGTCAGTTGCTCATCGACGAAGTGACGGCCAAGACAACACTGAAGCCGTCGGACTATTTCACCCGCAACTGGTCGCTGACGCCTGATGCGCTGCAACAGGCGGCCGCAGCTGCCTCGATCCACGAGCGTCCGTTCGACGCGCTTCGTCCTCTCAATCATTTCCCATGACCGCACCCACTGAAGTCCGCGCTTTCGTCAATGGCGCTGCAGTTGCTGTTGCTCGCGGCGCCACGGTGATCGACGCGGTCCGTGCGCACGACGCCACCAGTGCGGAAGCGCTTGTCGCTGGTACCCGCGCGGCCACTGATAGCCGCGGTCTCCCCGTGGCGCTCAACGAGCCGGTCTCGGGCGGCATGGTGTTGCGCATCGTCTCGGCGCGCGCCCTTGCTGGACACGGGGACGACGAGTGACGGCTTTGAACGCCGAGCTGTTGCGTCGAATTCCGAAGGCGGAGCTGCACTGCCATCTCGACGGCAGCGTACGTCCAACAACGCTCCTCGATCTTGGCGCAGAGTATGGTGTCGCAATGCCGGGCCGGACACCGGCAGAGCTCGCGCACCACATGTATGTGCGCGACGCGCGACATCTGGAGGACTACCTCGAGCGATTCGACACCACGCTCTCGGTCATGCAGACGGAGGCATCGCTCGAGCGGATCTCCTACGAGCTCGCCGAGGACGCCTGGCACGATGGCGTGCGGTATATCGAGGTGCGCTACGCGCCCGTGCTGAATGTGGTGGGCGGGATCTCGATGGAGGCGGCGGTTGAAGCACCGCTCCGCGGACTCGCGCGTGCCAAGAAAGTGCATGGGATTGAAGGGCGTCTCATTATCTGCTCGCTTCGGCATCTCGATCCCGCCATCTCGCTCGATCTCGCGCGGCTCGCGGTGGCGTATCAGGGCAAAGGGGTCGTCGGTTTCGATTTGGCCGGTGGCGAGTTAGGACATCCCGCGGCCCGACATGTGAAGGCGTTTCACCACGCCCGCGAACATGGGATGTTCTGCACCTGTCACGCCGGCGAAGGTGATGGCGCCGACTCCGTGCGCGAGGCGGTGCATGTGTGCGGCGCACAGCGCATCGGACACGGCACACGTCTCATCGAAGATCTGCGGCTCACCGACGAGCTCGCCCAAGCTGGCGTCGCAATCGAAGCCTGCCTCACGAGCAATGTGCAGACGCGCGCGATCCCCGACTACGAACACCACCCGCTGCGCGCGTACTTTGAGCGCGGCATGAAGGTCACGCTCAACACCGATAATCGGTTGATGAGCGGCACCACCCTCACCGACGAGTACGTGCACGCATCGCGTGCGCTACACTTCGGATTCGACGAACTCTGCACGCTGGCGCGTAACGGATTCGAGAGTGCGTTTCTCCCGGCCGACGAGCGATCCGCGCTCCTGCAGCGCATCGACGCCGAGTTGGTCACCCTGAAGAAGGACGTTGCATGAGCGATCACGGATTCACCGCGGCGCGTGCTGCCGCTACCTCCGCCCGTATGCGTCTTGGGGTGAAGGAGCCGGTGGCCGCCATCGTCCTCGGCTCCGGCCTCTCCGCACTGGCCGAACGGATCGAGGACGCGGTGCGCATTCCATACGCTGAGATCCCAGGCTTCCACGCGCCGCGCGTGGAAGGGCACAAGGGAGAGTTGATTCGTGGCACACTCGGCGGGCGCGAGATTCTCGCGTTGTCCGGTCGGTTTCATATGTACGAAGGGCACGACGCCAAGGCCGCGGCGTTCCCGGTGCGCGTGGTGCACGCGCTCGGCGCAAAAGTGCTCTTTGTGTCGAACGCGGCTGGCGGTGTTCGCCGCACCTTCAACGCCGGTGATCTGATGATCATCGAGGATCACATCAACTTGATGTTTCGAAACCCGTTGATCGGCGCGCTCGAGGAGGGTGACATTCGGTTCCCCGATATGTCCGCCCCCTACTCGCCGCGCCTGATCGCCTTGCTCAAGGAGTGCTCCTCTGCGACCGGCGTGCCGCTCGCGTCTGGGGTCTATGCCGGGCTTCTTGGTCCCACCTACGAAACTCCTGCTGAAGTGCGGATGCTTGAACGGTTGGGCGCCGACGCGACGGGGATGAGCACGGTGCCTGAGACCATCGTGGCGGCTGCGATCGGCATGGAAGTCGCCGGCGTCAGCCTGATCACGAATCAGGCGGCCGGTATTTCACCCGTCCCGTTGAGCCACGCTGATGTTGTGGCGGTCGGGAACGCCGCGGCCACCCGCTTTGCCGATCTTGTCACGGAGTTCGTGCGCCGGCTCGGCTGAGTAGTCGACGGGCACATGAAAGACGGGGGCCGACCAGCTGGTCGGCCCCCGTCGTGTTTCCGCCCGATTTATTTCGTAGCTTTTTTCTTGGGCGGTGCGGCGGGGAGTGACTGCAACCGCTTCTTGAACGCCTGAAAGTTCGGCGAATCCTTGGTGAGCCCCGTGAGCGCACCTGCCGGATACGTCGCAACCAGTGCCTTTGTGGCGGTGATCCGATCTTCCTCCAGCGGATGGCTTTGGAACATCGCATCGAGGCCGGCGGGCTTGGACTTTCGCTCGTCGAGCAGAATGCGGAACATCTCCGGCACGCCGCTGGGATCGATGTGCGCCGCCACCATGAGCTTGACCCCCTCAGCGTCCGCCTCGGATTCGTCGTTCCGGCTGAACTTTGCAAATACGCCATTGGCGGCCAGTCCAATCAACTGCTGGCTGACACCGCTCTGGCAGATTGAAGTCAGCGCGCACCCGAGGGCCATGCCGACGTTCGCGTTCTGCTGCTTTTCCATCTGCTTGACGCTGTGGCGCCGCACCACGTGCCCGATTTCGTGGCCGACGACGCCCGCGACCTGGTCCAAGGTCTGCGCCCGCTCAATCAGGCCGCGATTCACATAGATGTAGCCCCCGGGAACGGCGAAGGCGTTCACGTCCATGTCGTCCACGATCTCGAAGTGCCAAGTGAGCTGGCTTCGCAAGGTCAGCCCGGCCAGGGAGTCTCCAAGCGTGTTGATGTAGCGCAGGACCTCGGGGTCCTTGATCAGCGGGAGCTGCTTCGCGAGGTCCGCAGAGTACGTGGCCCCCATTTGGCTCTCTTGCTGCTCGGTGACTGTGGCGCACCCGACCATGGCGGCGGTGGCGACGGCGAGTCCGAGAAACGCAACGCCCCGGTGGAGCGTCCCTGTAGCGAGTAGGTGCGGCATATGGGGAAGTGTAACGGGGTGTCTGGGTTTCATGACGCTCCCAACGGGCGAGGCTGATGTCGCAATTATTGACCCTAGCAAGGGATCTAAAGCGTCGCAAGGCACGCGAACGGAAGGGACTGTTCGTGGCCGAAGGTGTGCGCACCGTCGAGGAGCTGGTCGCGTCCACGTGGGCGGTGACGGGAGCGCTGGTGAGCTCGGCGATTCGTGATACCCCGCGAGGGGCCGCCCTGTTCGCGACGCTCGAGGCACAGGGCATTGAGACGCTTGAGGTCTCGGAGAAGGAGTTTGAGTCGGCCGCTGATACGGAGCACCCCCAGGGGGTGCTCGCGATAGCCAAGGCCCCCAGCGCGACCTTGGCCGGGCTCGACCTCCCGGACGGTACTGTCCGCCTGCTGGTCCTCGATGGGGTCCAGGATCCCGGGAACGCGGGCACGCTGGTGCGCACCGGCGCGGCTCTTGGGGTCTTTGCGGTTGTCGCGTTGCCCGGCACCGCCGATCTCTGGAGCGCCAAGGCCATACGGAGCGCGGTTGGTGCACACTTTCGCCGCCCGGTGCTGCACGCAGAACTCGAGGAGCTTTCATCGTTGCTCTCGGATTCCAACGTCGAACTCTGGACCACCGCCGGCGATGGCCAGCCGATCGACGCCATTCCCGCTCCCCAACGACTCGCCATTGTTGTCGGCAACGAAGGCGCTGGGATTACCGACGCGGTGCGTGGGCTCGCCTCGCGCAGCGTCGCACTCCCGATGTCGTCCGGCGTCGAATCGCTGAACGTCGCCGTTGCGGCTGGGATCGCCCTCTACGCGCTACGCCCATGAGCCTCCTCCTCACGCTTCACACGCTCTTCGTGTTCATTATCGGCGCGTGCATCGGATCGTTCTTGAATGTCTGCATTTCGCGCTGGCCAGCAGACCTCTCTGTGGTTCGTCCGCCCTCACGTTGTCCGAAGTGTGAGCACGGGATTGACTGGTCCGACAACATCCCGGTGCTCTCGTGGCTCCGTCTTGGCGGGAAGTGCCGAAACTGCCGCGAGCCCATTTCGCCGATCTACCCGGCGGTGGAGTTGACTGTTGGGCTGCTGTTCGCCGGCATCGCGCTTTGGCTGGGGCCGACGCTCGTGGCGGTCCGGGTCGCACTCTTCGCGACGATCCTGCTTGGCGTCGCGCTCACCGATCTGCACCACTATTTGATCCCTGACGGCTTCACCATTAGCGGGCTGCTGCTGGCCTTGGTGGGTGCGGTGGCGGGAGTGATGCTTGGCGAGGCGTCGCCGTTCGCTGCCCCGGTCGACGCGATTTTTGGCGCCTGCGTTGGCGCGGGCGCCATCACGATTATCGGGTGGATTGGCGAAGTGATGCTCAAGAAAGAGGCCATGGGCTTTGGTGATGCCACGCTCATGGCGATGGTGGGCGCTGCCGTCGGGTCGGCGCGCGCACTGCTCACGATTTTTGTTGGCGCGGCGATCGCGGCAACGGTTTTCCTGCTGGTGGTCTACCCAGTCGGGATGGTGCGCGCTCGTGCCCGCGGTGTGGTGTTCGAGCCGCCGCTCGTGCCCTTTGGTGTTTTTCTCGCTCCCGCAGCGTTCGTGACCCTCATTTGGGGTCGCGAACTGATCGACTGGTACCTCTCACGCATGATGGGCTGATATGTCTCGCCTCGCACGTCGTTCTGTTACGCTTACGCTCGCGATTGTCGCAACTCTTCCGATCGTCATCAGTGGCTGCACGAAGGAGGCCAGCGGTGCGTACAAGGGGCCGTACGAACGCGAGGTGAATATCGCGATTCCCGCCATTGAGAAATCGGCGGGATTCCCCTTCAAGCGCATGCCGACGGTCGAAACGCGCTCGAAGGACGAGGTGCGCGGCTACCTCGAAAAGAAGTTCGCCGAATCGAGCCCCGCGCTCGAACTCGCGGGCACCGAACGCGCATACAAACTCCTCGGGCTCCTGCCGGACTCGCTGGACCTTCGGAAGTTCATGCTCACGCTGCTTGCCGAGCAGGTGGTGGGATACTACGACCCCGCCACGAAGGTGCTCTATGTGGTGGAAGGCGTCGACAAGAAGGATGGTGGCGCGTTGATCCAAATTACGATCGCACATGAGCTCGTGCATGCGCTGCAGGACCAGTATGTGAATCTCGACTCGCTGGAGAAACTGCACGGCGAGAACGATCGCCAGGCCGCGATGCAAGCCGTGATGGAAGGGCAGGCCACCTACGAGCAACTCGCGTCGATGGTCGGCGGCCAGTCGGCCTTGAACATGCCCGGCAGCTGGGATCGTGTGCGCCGCGTGATTCGCGACTCGCAAGGGACGATGCCGATTTTCGCTTCTGCGCCCTTGCTCATCCAAGAGACGTTGCTCTTTCCGTATCTCTCAGGTGCTGAGTTCGTGAAGGCGTTCAAGGAGCGACGTCCGGGCGAGGCGCCATACGCACCGCTGCCGCAGTCCACGGAGCAGATTCTCCACTCAGAAAAGTTTTTCGATCTCGTCGACGCGCCCATACGCTTCCGACTCCCGAAACCGAACACCGGCTCGGTCGTCCTTGAGAATGAGTTAGGAGAGTTCGAGACCCGCCTGTTCCTGTATCAGCATTTAAAAGACCTCGGCGTCGCAGGGCAGGGCTCCGATGGATGGGGAGGCGACCGCTACATGGTCGTCAACACCGGTGGTGGCGCGGCGATCAGCTGGTTGTCGCTGTGGGACACGCCGATCGATGCCGCACAGTTCCGCGATGCCGCGGAGCGCACGATTGAACGTCGATTTGGAGTGGCCGTGGGCGCTGGCGGCACGGGGAATACCCGTCGGTTCACGGCCAAGGGACGCACGATTGAGCTCACCGCGGCGATGGTGCTCGGCAAAGCTGCCGTTCTGTACACCGATGTCCCCGCAGGCACCTCGACGAACCTGATCGACTTGGCCAAAGTCACTCTGGAGAAACCTTGATGCCCAATTTTCGCACGTGGATCGGACAGCTCGCGCGCCTCTGGCGTCCCGCGATGACCCTCGGGTTGCTGGTGCTCGTCCAGACGGCGTGCGTACGGTATCCGGCTCCCGCTGATGCGCAGGGAGTCGCGCGCTATATCAGTAGCGTGCAACTCACAGACTCCGTGTCGAACGCGACAATCCGCAGTGGCATGCCCACCGCCGATCCAACGGCCCCAGCGTTGCATGCGATGCTCGGACCCACAGCGCTCGAGGGCGGGACGACCGACGTGACCGCGACCTCGGCGACCCCGTTCACTCGTATTGCGGTGACCGTGCCGGGTTCGGGGTCCTACTGGGACGTGACGCTCACTCGGCCAACCACCGTCGCGACCATCCGGATCACCTTCGCCGAGCATCTCCCGACGAGCAGCTTTGAACTTCGCGTGGCCGGGGCCGATGCCGCCGCCTACGGTGCGCCCGCTGTTGCGCAGCTGTCCGCACTCGCCGTGGCTGATGGCGGCCGCGTGACACTGGAGTGGGACTCCCCGGCTGACTTAGGCGTGCGCGCCGTCGACCGCACTGGCGGTGATCTCACCTGGAATACCGAACGCCGTACCCTGCAGGTCGCTTGCGGCACAGCCGGGCATGACGCCAAGAATGTGTGGGACGGCGCCGGGCTCGATGCCCCGCCGGGCGCGTATCGCGTGCGCCTCTCGTATGCCGCAGAATGCACGCGCGGCGCTACGCACTACACGCTGACCGTCGCCTCGCCCAACGGCCGCGCACAGTGGTTCAGCGGGATCCTTCCGGGGCTGGCCGATCGGGCCCGCGCCGACGAGGTTGCGCTGGCCGATCGCTGAGCACGGCGGCACTGGCCTTCGTAGGCTCGGCTGGCGCTTCGTCGGCCAACGCGACCATCGGCGCTTCAAGCAACAACTGATCCAGCACTTCATCCATCGTGCGCACGAAGGTGAAGTGCATGTGCTCGCGCACTGCGGCGGGGATCTCGCGCAGATCTTTCTCGTTGCTCGCCGGCAGCATCACTTCGCGAAGCCCACTGCGATACGCGGCGAGCACCTTCTCCTTTACGCCGCCGATCTCCAGCACCTTACCGCGCAGCGTGACTTCGCCCGTGACGGCGACGTCGCGACGCACCGGTCGGCCACTCATCACGCTCGCGATGGCGAGTGTCACCGCGGCGCCCGCGCTCGGGCCGTCCTTTTGGACCGAGCCAGCAGGAAAATGAATATGCAAATCCGTGGACACCATGCTGGCGTCGTCAATCCGCAGCGCGCGGGCGCGTGAGCGCACGTAGGAACAGGCGGCATCAACCGACTCGCGCATGACATCGCCGAGCTGGCCGGTTACCGTGAGCCGTCCGCTTCCGGGCATGCGCAATGCTTCGATCGTCATGAGCTCGCCACCGCCCGCTGTCCATGCGAGGCCGGTCACGGTGCCGATCTCCGGCTCAATCTCCGCTTCTTCTGCGGCATAACGCGGCGCGCCCAGCACCTCTTCGAGGCGCGCGGTGTCCACGATCCACGCGCCCTGCTCATCCTGCGCTTTGCGGCGTGCGCGGCGACGCATGACCGACGCTAAGCTGCGCTCGAATCCGCGTAGGCCGCTCTCGCGCGAGTAGCGACTGGCGATTAATCCGAGCGATTCGTCGGTGAACTGCAGATCGTATGTGGTGATGCCATGCTCTTCGAAGAGGCGGGGCAGTAGGTAGCGCCACGCTATTTCAACTTTCTCGTCCACTGTGTAGCCCGCGATCCGGATGACTTCCATGCGGTCACGCAGCGGTGCCGGGATGTCGAGCAGGTTGTTCGCGGTGCAGATGAAGAGCACCGACGACAGGTCGACCGGCAGATTGAGATAGTGATCGACAAAACTTCCATTCTGCTGCGGGTCGAGCACCTCAAGCATAGCCGCGAGCGGATCGCCGCTCGGTCCGCCGGCGGTCATCTTGTCAATCTCGTCGATCATCAAAACCGGGTCGCTGACATTCACGCGCCGCAGGGCCTGCACGATCAGCCCCGGGAGTGACCCGACGTACGTTCGCCGATGTCCGCGAATCTCGGCTTCGTCGCGCACGCCGCCCACGGAGATGCGATAGAACGCGCGGCCAATGGACGCTGCGATCGCTTCGCCGAGCGAGGTCTTTCCCGTGCCTGGCGGGCCCACGAAGCAGAGAATCGGTCCGTGCGAGTTCGCCGCTTTGTGTGCGAGCAGCTTCCGCACCGAGAGGTACTCGAGGATGCGCTCTTTGGCCTCTTCGAGTCCGTAGTGCCGATCGTCGAGCGCCTGCTCCACTTTGTCCAGCGCGATGTCGTCGTCGCCGGAGCGCTTGCTCCACGGCAACGCGAGCACCCACTCGATGTAGTTGTGCAGTACCTGGTACTCGCTCGACGCCGGCGACAGCGCGCGCAGCCGTTCGGTCTCGCGGCGCGCCTCAGACGCGACTTGCTCCGGCAGCGCCGCTGCCTCGATCTTCCGCAGCAAATCTTGGGCGTCGGACTCGTGCGGGTCGCGCTCGCCGAGTTCGGTGCGAATCGCTTGGAGTTGCTGCCGCAGATAGAACTCGCGGTGGTGCTGCTCGACCTTCACGTCGGTCTGGCGCTTGACGTCATCGAGCACTTGAGCGCGCGCGACTTCCTTTTCGAGACGATTCGCGACGTACTCGAGCCGCGCCATCACGTCGAGTCGTTGGATGGCTTCGTCGCGATCCGCAATTTTGAAGCCCGCACGCGAGGCCGCGAGATCGGCGAAGGCCGAGGGGTCGCGCGCTAGGCGGCCCAGCAGTCCCGGGAGCTCGGCGGGGAACGACTCGTTCAGTTCGAGCAGCGTGTCGGAGGCGGCGAGCACACGCTCCATGAGCAGGCGCGCGGCATCGCCGACTGGGAGGAGCTCATCGACCGCAGCGACTTCAACCACCGGGAACGGCTCGCGTTGTACCGCGACGCCGAGTCGCACGCGTGCGATCCCGTCGAGCGTGACCTGCACTGTGTCGCGCCCCGCTTCGGTGCGGTTGCGCACGCGCGCGAGGACGCCGATGCGGCCGGTGACTTTCTCCGCGCTCGGGTCATCGGCAGCGGCCACGGCTACGACCACCTGGAACTCCTGATCCGGATGATCGCGCAGCAGCGCGACGTTATCGGCGGCTCCCATCTGCACGGCGATAGTGCCGCGCGGAAAGACCACCGTGCTGCGCAGGGCGAGCAGGGGAAGGGCTTTCGGCAGGAGTTCGGGGCTCATCACGTGGGGTAACGTAGCGCCACGACAGGCTTTTCGTCGATATGTAGCGGGCGAAATGTCTTGCCGGCCCCCTGCCTTGGAGAAGCCTTTCGGCGGGGCTATCTTTCTAGGCTATATGTTCGACGAACTCTCAGAAAAACTCGAAGCCACCTTCGCGAAGCTCCGCGGCCGTGGCTCGCTCAGTGAAGCCGACGTCAAGGAAGGGCTGCGTGAAGTCCGCCGCGTCCTTCTGGAAGCCGACGTCAACTTTCAGCTCACCGGCGAATTCCTCAAGCGGGTCGAGGAGAAAGCGGTCGGTGTCACCCAGCTCAAGTCGGTCGCGCCGGCGCAGCAGCTCGTCAAGATTGTCTACGACGAACTCACCGTCATGCTTGGCGAACGAAAGGAGGGGCTCCGGCACTCCACCCTCCCGCCGACGGTCATCCTCATGGTCGGGCTCCAGGGCTCCGGCAAGACGACGACCGCCGCCAAGCTCGCACGCAAGCTGAAGGGGGAGAGCCGCCAGGTGAGCATGATCGCCGGCGACGTCTACCGCCCCGCCGCGATCGATCAGCTCGAAACGCTGGGCCGCGATCTGGACATCAAGGTGTACGCCGATCGCACCACGACGGACGTCGTGAAGATCGCCCGCGCCGGCCTGGAGCAGGCCCGCCGCGACCGCGATCGTGTGGTGATTGTCGATACCGCCGGCCGTCTGCAGATCGACGCCGATATGATGGACGAGCTCAAGCGCCTGAAGGACGCCATCACGCCCGACGAAATCCTCTTCGTGGCCGACGGCATGACCGGTCAGGACGCGGTCAAGATCGCGCAGGGCTTCAACGACGTGCTCAATGTGACCGGCGTGATCCTCACCAAGCTCGACGGTGACGCGCGCGGTGGTGCTGCGCTCTCGATCTACGGCGTGCTCAAGAAGCCGATCAAGTACATCGGCGTTGGCGAGAAGACCGACGCGCTCGAAGAGTTCCACCCCGACCGTATGGCCGGCCGCATTCTCCAGCAGGGCGATATTCTCTCGCTCGTGGAGAAGGCGCAGGAGTCGTTCGACGCCGACGCGGCGAAGAAGCTCGAGAAGAAGGTGCGCAAGGAGGGGATGGACCTGAACGACTTCCTCTCGGCGATGAAGCAGATCCAGAAGCTGGGCCCGCTGGAGGGGATCTTGAAAATGCTTCCCGGGGTCAACAGCAAGATGCTCAAGCAGGCCAATGTCGACCCCAAGCGGATGAAGCATGTCGAGGCGATTGTGCTCTCGATGACCGCGCAGGAGCGGAAGAAGCCGGAGCTCCTGAACGGCTCGCGCCGGATTCGCGTGGCCAAGGGGTCTGGGCGGCCGATCCAAGAGGTGAACCGCCTGCTGGATCAGTTCCGCGACATGCAGAAAATGATGAAAAAGATGGGTTCGGGCGGGGGAATGCCCCGTTTTCCGGGCGGCGGGGGCTTCCCGGGTGGATTTCCGGGCGGATTCCGCTAAGTTTCTTAGGCTAGGCAGGAAACGGGGTGCGATCCGGATACGCCGGAACCGCGAGGAGCCTCGTCAGCAGGACCCATCACCGCTTTCACAGGATCTCGTCATGGCCGTTGCCATCCGTCTCCGTCGCACCGGGCGCACCAAGGCGCCCACGTATCGTATCGTCGTCGCCGACTCGCGCAGCCCGCGCGATGGCAAGTTCATTGAGATCCTCGGGCAGTATCAGCCCCGCAGCGGTGATAAGGCGCTCAACCTGAACGCCGAGCGCGCCAACTACTGGATGGACAACGGCGCGCAGCCGTCGGACACCGTCCGCTCGCTCCTCCGAAAGGCGGGCGTGCTGAAGGCGCGTCACGAGGCCCGGTTGGCCGCGAAGCTGACCGCCTCCGCGGTGCCGGTTAAGGACGCGTAAGCGTTCGTTGACCGCTCCTGAATATGTGATCGTTGGCCGGATCCGTCGTGCCCACGGGGTGCGCGGTGAGGTGGCGGTCGAACTGATTACCGATGAGCCGGACGCGATTTTCGCGTCCGGCCTTCGTGTTTACGCCGGGAGCGAGCACGGCGTCCCCGACCGCGATGCGGCAACCGGGGCTTTTGTCACGCTCCACATGACTGGCGTGCGCCCCTTTCAGGACGGGGCACTGATCATCTTCGCGGAAATCACCGATCGCAACATCGCCCAGCGCTGGCACGGGCGGTATTTGGTGGTGCCGTTCGAGGAACTCCCGCTGCCCGAGGAAGGGGCCATCTACTTGCACGAGCTCGCAGGGATGACGGTGCTGGACTCAGGGGGAGGCGCCGCAGGCACCATTCGCGCATACTACCAGTTGCCGCAGGGGATTGTTCTCGAGATCGATACGCCCAGCGGACCGCGCGACATTCCGTTCAACGAGGAATTCGTGAGCAATATTGATCGCGTGGCGCGTACGATGATGATCCGTCCCCCCGAAGAATCTCGAGACTGAGGGCGTGATGCACGTTGGCGTGGAAGCGAGTCGTCTCTCGAGGGAAACGCGCGGGATCGGACGATACGTGCGCGCGCTGCTCCCCGAGCTCGCGGCGGCTGATCCGTCGGTGCGATTCACCTGCTTCGCCAAGGATCGCGACGATGTCGCGGCGCTCACGGCAGCGATCGACACGATGCACTTTCTCTCAGGTCGGTGCGAGGTGCAGCCGCTCGACGCGCTCGGTCGCGTGCGCACCGATCTCACCTGGTATCCCTGGAACGTCGTGCGCCCAGCGGCACCGCCGGGACCGGTGGTGGTGACGACGCACGACATCGTGCCGGTCGCGCTCCCCGACACGCGGTGGCATGCCTTTCGTACGCGCTGGAAGTGGCGCCGTCTCTACCAAGGCACGGTCACACGCGCTACGCGGATCCTCGCCGATTCTGCCTTCACGCGCGACGAACTCGTTCGCACGCTGGGTGCGGATCCTGCGCGCGTGGTCGTTGCGCTCCTCGGCGGTGACGATGTGCACACGCAGCCTGCGGACAACCGCGCTGCCGCACTCGCCCAGTGGGGGATTTCCCGCCCCTTCGTGCTGTGCGTGGGCGCCGACGAACCGCGCAAGAACCTCGGCATGGCGCGCAGCGCGGTCGCCACGCTTCGCGCGCGCGGGCTCGCGGTGCAGCTCGTGTGCGTTGGGCCACGGAAGCGGGCGCTGATCAATGCCGATGGGGTGCTCGAGCTCGGCTTTGTGAGCGAGCAGGAGCTTGCGGCGCTATATGCGGAGGCTGCCGCGCTGGTGATGCCGTCCACGTATGAGGGTTTTGGACTACCCCTGCTCGAGGCCATGGTCGCTGGCACACCCGCAATTTGCGCGCGCGCGGCATCGCTCCCGGAAGTCGGCGGGGACGCGGTGATGTATGTCGGCGCACCGGACGGTCGCGCGCTTGTGTCGGCCATTGAGCGATGCGCCACCGACGTCAGCTGGCGCGCGGACCTTTCCGCACGCGGCCGCGCCCGCGCGACGCAGTTTACGTGGGCCGAGACCGCGCGGATCACGCTCGAGACGTTCCGCGATGCGGTGACGAAGGGGTGAGCGCGATGCCGATGCGCGTGCTCGCGGTGGAGAGTTCTCGCTGGGTGCGGGACGTCCGTGGGATTGGTCGGTACGTGAGTGTCGTCCTCCCGCTGCTCGCGGCGGAGCGGCCCGAGTTGCGCATTATTCTGTTCGCCAAGAATGGCGCCGATGCACAGGTGCTGCGCGATCGTGTGGATGCGGAGGCTGCGTTGCGGGGGCGCGCTGAGGTGAAGTTGCTGCGGGAGCTGCCGGCGACGACCGCTGATGTGTTCTGGTATCCGTGGAATGCGATTATCACCAAGGCGCGCGCTGGGGCGATGGTGGTCACGGTGCAGGACGTCGCGCCCCTCGCGCTCCCTGATCCTCGATGGAGCCGTTGGTTCAAGAATGTGAGGGCGAAGTTGCGCTACCGAGAGGTCGCGCGCCTGGCCACGCACGTGATCACGATCTCGGAGTTCAGCGCTCGTGAGGCGCACAGGTTTCTCGGCATCCCGTACGATCGGATGACTGTGGTGCTTGACGGCGGTGACTTCGGCGTACCGCCGGATGCAACTGGTGATGCGGCCGCGCTGGAGCGCCTTGGTGTGCGCGGAAAGTTCTTGCTCACCGTTGGCGCTGCCGACCGGCGCAAGAACTTCCCGATGCTGCAGCGGGCGATGCGCACCGTGCGGGAGCGGCATCCCGATGTCACGCTGGTGCTCGCGGGGCCGCGCCGCAGCGGGAGCGCGCAAGACGCGCTGCAGCCGTGGGAGCAGTCGGTGGGATTTGTGTCCGACGACGACCTGTGGCGGCTGTATCGGAACGCGGAGATTTTTGTCTTTCCGTCGCGCTATGAAGGGTTTGGCCTTCCGGTGATCGAGGCGATGCGGGTGGGGGCGCCAGTGGTGAGCACGAGTGCCGCCTCGCTGCCTGAGGTGGGGGGCGATGCGGCGGTGTACGTAGAGCCCGACAACAGCGACGCCATGGCGACGGCGATTCTTGCGGTGCTCGCCAACCCCGCGCAGCAGCGGGCCATGCGGGCGGCCTCGTTGGCGCACGCGGCGCAGTTCACCACGTGGGAGCAGACCGCCCGGCAGACGCTTGCGGTGTTCGACCGAGCCGCCGCGCTAACTTCAAGAACACCCGCACCCCAGGCCCGTGCTTCGCATTAACGTCGTCAGCATTTTCCCGCAGTTCTTTGAGGGGCCACTCTCGCTCTCAATTCCGGCGCGCGCCAAGGCGGCGGGATCCGTGCAATACCACTTGGTGGACCTGCGCGACCACACGCACGACAAGCATCGCAGCGTCGACGACACCCCCTACGGCGGCGGCCCTGGGATGGTGATGAAGCCGCAGCCCTTCTTTGAGGCCGTGGAGGCGTTGGGGCCGGGGGCAGCTGCGGGGCCGGTCATTCTGCTGTCGCCGCGCGGGAAGCCCTTTGGTCATGCCGACGCGGTACGCCTGAGCGGGCTGAACGAGTTCACCCTCCTCTGCGGCCACTACAAAGACGTGGACCAGCGGGTGGCGGACTATCTGGCCACCGAGGAGCTCTCGCTTGGCGATTTCGTCCTCTCCGGCGGGGAGCCGGCGGCCTTAGCGATTATCGACGCCACCGTGCGGCTGCTGCCAGGGGCCATGAGCGACTTAGAGAGTGCCCGCACCGATTCGTTCTATGACCGGGGCATCTCGGCCCCCAGTTATACTCGGCCGCCAGAGTACCGCGGCTACGGGGTTCCGGACGTCCTGCTCTCGGGGAATCACGCCGAAATCGACAAGTGGCGGGAGGCCGAAGGGCGCCGATTGACCCGGGTTCGGGAAAAGGGGGAGGAGGACTAGCGTAAGTGGCTGGTCTTGAATAGCTTTGAAGGCTCAACCCAAGAACCCTGAACTGGGTCTTTTGCCCTGGCCCGGAGCTGTCTATGCACGAGTTTATCGAGACCCAGAAAGAGTGGATGAAGGTGATCCCGCCCTTCCGTTCCGGCGACACGCTCCGCGTGAACGTCCGAGTCAAGGAAGGCGAAAAAGAGCGTATTCAGGCCTTCGAGGGCGTCTGCATTGCCCGTCGCGGCGCCGGTGTGTCGTGCACCTTCACGGTGCGCAAGATCTCGAACGGTGTGGGCGTGGAGCGTATCTTCCCCGACCACTCGCCGATGATCGAGAGCATCAACGTCGTGCGCCGCGGTCGCGTGCGTCGTGCCAAGCTCTTCTACCTCCGCAACGTGACCGGCAAGTCGGCGCGTATCAAGGAGCGTAAGGTTCGCGTGGCGGTCCCGGCGACTGGGACGGCCACCGAGGCGTAAGCCGGCTGGGCCGCGAGAGTGGCCCGCTGGAGCGCTATCGAGCGGGATCTGCGCGCCAACGGTGCGCAGTACATCGCCGGAGTAGATGAAGTCGGACGGGGCCCGCTTGCGGGCCCCGTTGTTGCATGCGCGGTCATCATGCCCGCTGCTGCCCGCGCCATTGCTGGTGTGGCCGACTCCAAGCTGCTTTCCCCTGCGGAGCGTGAGCGACTTGCCCGCCTGATCTTTGAGCGCGCGGAGTCTGTGGCGCTGGGCGCCGCCAGTGTGCGCGAGATCGGGGAGCGCAACATCTATCAGGCCACGTCGCTGGCGATGCGCCGAGCGTTGCGGCGTCTCGCGATTACACCTGATGCGGTGCTTGTGGACGGGAAGCCGATCAAAACGCTTGGCGTGGAGCACACCGCGGTCGTGAAGGGCGACAACAAGTGCTACGCCATTGCGTGCGCGAGTATCGTGGCGAAGGTGGTGCGCGACCGGTTGATGCAGCGGTTGGATGCGCGATATCCGGCGTATGCCTGGCGGAATAATGCTGGCTACGGGACGCCGGTGCATATCGCGGCGTTGCGCGCGCATGGGCTCACGGCGCACCACCGGGTGTCATTTTGTCGGTCGGTGCTTGAGACGGAGCTCGAGCTCGGGCTGTAGGGCGCTCGGGGGGTCGGCTCGACCCCATGGACTCATTGACTTGCACAATGCGTTCACCGCTAGTAGCCTCGAGGAGTCAACGCGAAGATCCGTTGTGTAGCGAACTGATTGGAGGGAAAATGAGCCGGACCACGATTTTCACTGCAATGTTGCCGATGGTAGTGTGCCTGCTGTGGGGTGCGGATGCTGCCGTGGCGCAACAGCCGGCAAAGACGGCGATCGCCGCTGTGCCCTACGTCGCACAGACCGTTACCGGCGCAAAAGTTCTGGGCCCTTTCTCCGCGGGCGGCATTATGTGGCAATGCGCCGACAATCGTTGCACCGCATCCGGCGCCGAGGTCCAGCCGGCGGTGTCGGCTTGTGCGGAACTTGCGCGCATGGTGGGCCGCATTCAAAGTTATGCGTATGGTGCCAAATCCCTGATCGATATCCAGAAATGCAACACCACGGCGGACCTTGCGAGCGCAGACGCACTCGGCAAGCTGTCAGCCGGCACGCCGAGTAGTACCTCGGGCGGGCCGATACGCACGGTCATGTTGCAGTTTCAGGGGAGCGGGGCCTCGCTTGCGCAACTTTACCCGGCATTCGCGCCAATGCGCGTCACCACCGTCGCGCTGCAGTTTCGGGGCAGCGGCGCCTCGCTGGCGCAACTCTACCCGGCATTCGCGCCGGTCACCGTTCGCACCGTGCCGCTTCAGCTGCGCGCCGCCGGTACGCTTCCATGACATGCTGTTCGAGCAACATGAAACCTTGGAGATTGACATGATGAATTCCATTCGTGTTGCACTGGCTTCGGCCATCCTTGCCTTCGCAACGCTTCCCGCGATGGCAGCAGACTTTACGTTTATCGTTCCGGTGGATGTCTCTAACCTGCCGCCTGAAATCGTGTCCTTCAGTGTGCAGTGCGCGGTTTCCACGGCAGCCACCGGCGGCATCCTGCAAACCGCTTCTACCAGCTTGGTGGTGCGCGACCGTGCTTACCGCGGCGATGTCAGCGTTGAAGTTAACGTGATCCCCTCCAGGAGAGCGGAAGCGGCGTATTACCAGTGCGAGATTCGCGACTTCCGTACCGCCACCGGTGGGGGGCTCGTCTACGGGCTCGTTGGCTCACAACCGTTGCCGCGTGCGTCTGGCAGTCCGTTCCGCGGCGTGACAGACCTCAATTTCATCCCGATTCCGCGCTGAACCACGAGGAATGTTTTTTGGGGTAAACCCATGCGCTTGCTTCGATGAACTCTGCACGCGCGGCATGATGAAACGCGATTGGTATGCTCATTGTCCAATTTTGACCGGCGCCGGCGGGCCCGCGGACACCAGCCTAGCGCCGGACGGCGGATTGGTGCATGCTAGGCACTATGTCCTCACAAATTGATCGCCTGAACACCGCGCTCGCCGGTCGCTACCGCATCGAGCGCGAGCTCGGCGAAGGCGGGATGGCCACGGTCTATCTTTGCGATGACGTGAAGCACGACCGCAAGGTGGCGCTCAAGTTGCTCAAGCCCGAACTCGCCGCGGTGCTCGGCGCCGAGCGATTCGTGCAGGAGATCAAAACCACGGCGGCGCTGCAGCACCCGCATAT
>Ga0114966_10000960_pt1 | contig 26943 bp, 34 predicted proteins | sample M_130207_XF_Meta_FD_87029 | JGI IMG/M metagenome (GOLD analysis project Ga0114966, IMG submission 87029) | Freshwater microbial communities from Lake Montjoie, Canada to study carbon cycling - M_130207_XF_MetaG | ecosystem: Environmental > Aquatic > Freshwater > Lake | place: Lake Montjoie... | reverse complement strand
GTTGACGATCGCCACGAGCGGCGCCTGCCCAATCGCCAGCGACTCGGCCGTCACGCGGAACCGCGCCACCGCCGTGAGCGTCACGACCTCGCCCGCCGCGACCGGCACCCACACGGCGCCGCTTTGCACGGCCCCGATCGAGATGCTCGGCGTGGCCGATCCGGGCGCGAAGAGCAGCCGCAAGACACTGCCGTCGGTGCGATCGCCGACCCCGAGCAGCACGGGTCGGGTGAGCGAGACCGGCACGTCGGCCGAGATCGCGTTCGTGTTGGCCGCGGTGAGCGTGACGGCCGCGATGCCGCTGCCGTTGGCCTGCGCGTCAGCGGCCGCGAAAAGAGTTTCACCTGGGCGCGGGATCGTGGAATGCGTGGCCGCCACGCGGTACAGCGTGCAGGGCTGCGCGACGGTCGCATCGCCGCCGTCCTCCCACCGATCGTTGCCGTACAGCTCAATGCTGGTCGCGCCACTCGCGACGGCCGCGTAGGTCCGCAGCAGAGTGCTGTCGCCATGCAGGGACCGCGTGTGCCAGTTTGCCCATACCCGATCGCCGCGGGCGTACGTGACCCCCGTGGGGGTCGCACTGATGGCAAGGGTTACGCGGCCCGTGACCGCCCACGACGCCGAGCCCGTGATCGTGTGCGCGTAGTACGCCACCCACGAGCCGGTGCGGGTCTGCGCGGGGATCGTCCACGACGTGCCGAGTGAGCCCGTGCTGGTGCGGAACTTGAGCGTCGTGCCGCTGATGGAATACAGCGACATGAGGTACAGCGAGGAGTTGTTCGAGGTCCGCACCGCATAGATGGCTCGGCCCGCGTTGGCGCCCGTGTAGTCGCTCGTCGGTAAGCTGTCGACCGTGCTGCCCGTGAGGTCGATGGTGCAGGTGATCTCGTAGCCGACGCCCGAGATGAAGGCGATCGTGCCCGACGTGATCTGGATCGCCGCGTCGTTGATGCTGCGCCCCACCTCGAGCGTGTCGGCGCTTGTCCAATCGCGCCGAGCGATGAGGGCGTTGTCCTGAAAGACAAGGGTCGACGTGCCGGCCGCCTGCGTGCCACTCACCAGCAAGGTGCGCGACTCGCGGGTGTGCGTCAGCGTGGCCGACGCGGAGGCGGCGATCGTCGTGTTGCTCACGAGGTACGGCAGCGTGGTGGCCGCCACCGTCATGAAGGCGCCCGACCCAATCGTCGCGGTCACGCGCCCGCCGAGCGTGATCGGGGACACCGCGCACCACTCGTTCCCCGCGCCGTCGACCGTCACGGCGGTCACCGTGTAGGGCCACGCCCCGATCACGCGCTCGATCTGGCCGGTGATGGTGTGGGCATACGGCGCCACGATCACCGAGCCGACCACGACGCCGTTCGCGGCATGGTTCGTGAAGAACCGCAGGCGGCCGTTGTTCATGAGCTCCCCGACCTGCTGCGGGTTCCCGATGTCCGACACGCCTGACGCGCTCAGCGTCGACCACCCGTCGGTCGGCGCGCCATACGCATCGCCGCCCACCGAGACATCGAGAAACAGCACGCCCGCCGTGCGGTTCTTGGCGTAGCGCGCCCGGGACGTCGCCGTGGTGCCCGTGCCCGTGCTGACGGGGATCGAGAGCGTGCCGTCGGCCAGCGGCAGGTTGTCCGTGTTGCTGTCGGTAAAGATCAGGTAGGGGCTCGCGGCCGACTGCGCCCCGTCGGCCGTCAGCGTGCGCTGCTCTTTCCGCACAAGCGTGACCGGGTTGTTGTTCGAGAGCGTCCCGACCAGCACGGGCGAAATACTGAGCGTGAGCGCGCCGCCCGTCGTCGGGATCGCGTCGGCCGTGATCGTGTGCGTTTGGCCCGAGACGATCAGCGAGTCGCCGCGTCGAATCCACGTGCTCGGCGTGAGCGACTTGACCGAGAACGGCGTGGCCGTCGAGGTGCCCGCCGAGCGCGTGCCGTTGGCCGCCATCGTCAGCGTGAGCCCCAGCTCGTCGCGGTCGAGAGCCACCACCGGACCCGAGCTGTTGACCTCCGTCCACGACGTCGTGCCCGTCTCGAAGCCCGCGTTCGGCGTGAGGGTCCGCTCCTGGCGTGATCCGCGGGCCGTGACCTTGGCGACGATCAGACCCCGCGCATCGGCCAGCGCCGAGGGCGAAGAGATCCGCGAGATGGGGCGCCCGTCGGTCGTCTCGCAGAGGAGCACCGACTGCCCCGTCGTGTAGCTGCCCACGGCGTCGACGCGCACTGCGCTATCGCTCGCCCGCGAGCCCGTGATCGCCAGCACCGAGCCGTCGGGCAAGCGCACAAAGCCGCCCGCGAACTGGGCGTCTTCGCGGATCGGGGCCGCGCCGCCCGCCGGATCGGTCAGCGGGATGTAGAACGGGCCGGTGCCGGTGGCCGCGCCGCCGGTCCAGTCCACTTCGCCGAGCGTTTTGCCATCGGTGCCCACGGGCACGACCGCCGTTGCGGTTTGCGCGAGATCGCGGGTGCGACCGATCGCCACCGCCGTCGCGGGCGTTTCCATCAGCAGCGTCGGCAGGGTGTCGCCGCGCCGCTCGAGCACATCGATCGCGTAGCCGGCGTCGTTGTCGAGGCGCCGCAGCTGCACTTCGTAGCCCGTCGTCTTCTCGATGAGGGCGAGCAGACCGCCGCGACGCAGCGCGCTGAACGACCCGGTGTCGATCGTGTCCGTGTACTCAATCGTGCCGAGGGACAGCCACGCGAGCCCGTCCTCGGCGAGATTCGTGAGCACGTAGCTGGTGAGCAGGTCCGTTACCGTCATCGTCAACGGCGCGAAAGACAGCGACACCGCGGTGCCCGTCTGCTCGCGCACGAAGCCGCGCAGGGCCAGCAGCTGGCGCAGCGGGCCGAGCGTCACCGAGACCGTCGATCCCGGCGTGCTATCGGCCACCGACGTGATGACCCACTCGACGACGCCACGGAGCGGCACGATCGCCCGAATAATGCGCCCTTCGGCGATGCCTGCCGCTTGAGCCACGTCGGCCGGCAGACGGATCGTGCCCGAGTCGGTGCCGTTAATCGTTTCCGTGATCTGCGCCGACGTGACGGCCGGCAGGGCGGCAATGGGCTGCGCGTCGACCTGACACTTGGGCGCGGACCAGACCTGCAAGAGAGGCAAGGCCATTAGAAGGACGGCCCCACGCCACCAGAGAGCGCCGCAAGGCTCTGCTTGGCCGACAGCTTTTCGTCGATCATGTCTTCAAGCCCCCCGTCGATGAGCGACCGTGTGTTGGTGGCGATCTCGGTCAGGATCACGGTCTGCGACCGCGCTTCGGCGAGATGGTCCGTGGCGATGCTGAGATGCTTGACGTGGTACGTGCCGAGCGCCGTGGTCTGCGCGACGACGCCATCGAGCACGTCGGCGAGCGTCTTGACGGGGACGACGACGCCACCGCTCACGATCGAGCTCGAGCCGCCACCGACCGCGGTGCCGCCAGGCGCGGGGGCGCTCGATCCGCTCGGCGCCAAGTTGTCGATGCGGCTGATGAGGTTGGTGATAAAGTCGAGGAACTCGGTGCCGGTCAAACCGCCCAAGTCTGCGGAAGAGAGGCCCCCGGTTTGCATCCGCTCAAACAGCCCTTTCAGTCGTTCGCGTGTGTCCGCAAGGTTCGTGACGTCGACCACGCCGGCCAACGCCGACGAGAACCGACCACCAAGCGCGCCGAGCTCGCCGATCTGCCCGAGGTCGCTGGTCTTGTTCACCCCGAATCCGCTCTCGGTCGACTGCTTCTGTGAGCGGAAGTCCTGCCCGAAGAGGCCGGGCTCGACCAGACTCATCGCCTCGAAGAGCTGTTTGATGCCGTCAACACTGAGCGCGCCCGAGTCCGAGAAGATCTTGATGCCGAGACTGTCGGCCAGCTTCTTGAGATCGCCCATGCCGAGACCGCGTGCGGTCAAGGCGTTCATGACGTCGGCAAGGTTCGCGCCCCCTCGACCGCCTTTGAGCTTTGGCAGGACGTCGCCCAGGGCGCTGCGGATCGCGTTGAAGTCGTCACCTGACACGTCGAGCGACAGGTTCCCCAGCTCGTTTCGCAGACGCTCCATCTCGCGAGTGTTGTCTTCGATCAGCCTCTTTCTCGCGGGGTCGCCGCCGATCATCTTCGAGATCAGGTTGGCCGCGCTCGCGATCATGGCCGGGACAGCGGACATATCGCCGCCGGCCACCTTGGCAATGCTCTCGCCGAGTGTGATGACGCTGTTCAGGGTCGCCGCCGACTCGCTGCTCATCACGCCGAACGATTGCGCGGCTTCCAATCCCGCCCGCGCAATGCTGGCCGTGTCCGCCGCCATCTTCTCGGTGCTGTCGCTTGCGCTATCGACCGGCGCCTTAAACGCCGTGATCCGCTCGCGCACCTGCTCGGCGTTCGCTGCCAACGCTTCCATGTGCGTGTTGAACTCGGCGGCCTTCTCGGGCGGGAGTTGCGTCCGTGCGGCGTCCCCGAGCGAGCGGATGGCGCCTTCGGTGAGCCCGATCATCGAGGTGACCGTCGGCCCGAGGTGCCGCTCGAGCGAGTCTTTCATCTTCTTCGACTCGGTATCGACTTCCCCGGCGCGCTTTTTGATTTCCGCGATCGAGTTGGTGCTGCCCGTTTGCAGCTCCTTGACCGTGTTGCCTTCGCCCGTCTTCGCCGTGTCCGTGAACTTGTCCCAGAACGTCTTATGGTCGCCGGTCAGCGAGGCCCAGCGGGTGCTGGCCTCCGTCGTCTGGGCCTCACCGTAGGACTTCATGCGGTCGAGCCCTTCGGTGTTCACGTCAATGCCGACCTTCCGAAGCAGGCCCGCCACCGACGTGCCGAAGGTCGCGATGTTGGTGACGACCTTGCCGAACACGTCTTGCGAGTACACGGCCCACGCCCGGAGCGCGAACGACATCTCGGCCACCAGCCCGACGAACGCGCCGAGGATCGGTTTCGCAATCTTGCCGAGCATCGTGATCGAAGGGCCCAGCACTTCCCAAATCGCCAGTCCCGCCATCTTGAGGACGTCGACCATGAGGCCGATTTTCTCGCTGTTGTCCTGCACCCACTTCGCCATATCGGCCAGCATGTCCACGACGAAGTTGCCGCTGCCCTCCATCGCGTCCGAGCCGAGGATCGCGTCGCCAACGGCCTGTGCGAACTCGCCGAACATATTCTTGGCGCGCTCCACCGACCCCGCGAACGTCCCGCCCATCTTCTCAGCGGTGCCTTCCACCTTGAGGCGCAAGTCGCCCATGATGTCGCTGGAGCCTTTGAGCTCGGGGATGAGCTTGCCGAGGGCCGTGGTGTTGCCCGCGATGGCTTTGCCAATGGCGGACGAGGCGGCCTCGAGCGGGATCGACTTGGCCGCCGCGAGATCCGCCGCGAGGCCAAGGTTCGCCAGGGCGCCATCCGCGTCGCCTGTCTGCACCGTCATGTCAGAAAACGCGGCCATGAGCTGGTCGTCGGTGTAGACGGTCAGCCGTGTGAGATCGCCGATCGTGCTGTCGATCTTGGGCCGCATCTGCGCGAACGACGTCCCGGCATTCTCGACGGCCGTCTGCATGCGCTGCATGGACTGCTCGCCCTCGAGCGACTCCTCGATCGCCTTCTTGAAGAAGCCACCGAGCGCCGCGCCGATGCCGAGTGCGGCCAGCGGCGCGAGCAGGTTCTTCACCTTGCTACTGAAGCTCTCGACGGCCCCCTCGGCCTTCTTCGCCGCGGTACTGACCATCTCTTGGCCGTCGATGACGACCTTGATCGTTTTCTCAGCCATTACGCCGCGCCTCGCATCGTGGGGTCGGGGGGATACGCAGCTTTGTGCAGCGCACGGTAGGCGCGTTCAACGCCCTTGTCCGTGCTGGCGGCGAGCCGTGCCGCGTTCGCGGCGGATAGTTGCGCGCCCGCATCGAGCGCCATCAGGCCGCCGTAGGTTGTCCAGACCGCCGCCATCGGCGCGTAGCCGTCTGCGGTGGGCCAGCGGTCGGGGGCGAAGTACCACGCGGCCCCGAGCCGCACCTCGCACGTGAGCGCGGCCAAGGCCAACGACGGCCCCGTGCGGTGCTCGTCGGGGTGCGCCAGCCTGCGGTGTGCGGCGACGAGTGCCGCTTCGGGATCGAGCGAGGGATCGGCCTCGTGCCCTGGCACCGCGAGGATGCGGTCGAGCACGTGCGCGAGGAGGCCGAGCGGCAGACGAAGCGCCATACGCACGGGATCACGAAACCACCGACGCGGGCCCAAGGCGGCCCGTAGCAGGTCGGTCAGCGCGGCGTCGGCCGTGCCGGCCACGCGCATCGCGGGCAAGAGGCGGAGCAAGAGCGCCGCCGAGACCGGCTGCACCCAATACGTGCGGCCAGATACCGCAAGCGGCCACGGGGCCGTAGACGCCGTGACCGCTTTTGCCGTGAAGGCCACGTCAGTCGAACAGGACAGAGACCGCGTTGCTGCCCGATCCACGGAACGTCAACTCATACATCGCGACCGCGTCGTCGTTCGCGGGCTTGACGTCCACGAGCTGCGCGTTGTTCAACGTCACCGTGAAGCGGTTGAAGGTCGTGCTGCCAAACCGCGCCGACACGGTGATCGGCGTCGCCGCTTCCCGCAGCAAGTTGGGCGCAATGCCGCCCGTCGTGTGGTACGGGGAGGCCACGAGCGCCGTCTGCTCGACCATGAGCGTGATCTCAGGCTTCATGGCGCCCGGCACAAAGCCGAGATGTCCACCGGCCTCCGTGATGCGAGCGCGGGCGTTGCCGAGGTCGCGGTTCAGCTTGAAGCTGCCGCCCTTCACAATCGGCGCGGCCCACGTACCGATGGTGACGACCGAGCCCGCCGAGACGGGCGGGATGATGCTGCCGTACTCGTACGAGATCACCGGCAGCGACAGCGTCGTCGGGACGTTCCCGATGCCTTGCATGGCGAACGAGTGCGTCGGCACGCCCAAGTCGTTGAAGTCGAACGACCAGTCGGCCAGCGCGCCCGCGACGATGTGCGCCTTGCCCTGCGCGTAGTGGCCGAACGTCAACGACTTGTAGCCCGTGCCCGCGGCCGTCGGCGTGTAGGTGTGCGTTGCCGTCGCGAACGTGCGGTCGAAGCCCGCCGCCTGCAACATCAGGTCGACTTCACGCGGAGGCAGGACCAGCGCGGTGTACGTCACGCCCGAGCCCTTGAACAGCACGGGGAACTCGGCCTTGGCGCCGCGGCCGTTCGGGGCCACGCTCTTCGCGGGGAACAGCGTCGAGATGTCGCGGCCGATGTTGCCGTCGAACAGGTACTCGAGCGCCGCAGGGGCGGGCGGCAATCCGTCGCCGAGGTACGGGAACACGCCATCGGTGGTGTTGGTCAACACTTCGGCGGTGCCGTACGCGGCCTCCACCTTCGCCATGTAACCGGCGACTTGATTCAGCAGGGCAGGTACGGGCATCGAAACTCCTTACGAAAGAGAGGGGGAGGGCCAATCAGCCGACACGATGTCGCCGGTCGCCCAGGCGTCGTCGCTCGTCACGTAGTCGAGGACCGCGTCGTCATCGGTCGCGATGCCAACCGGCACCGGGATGCGGCGCGTCTCGTCGTCCACGGTCAACAGATACCAGAAGTCGATCATGTGCCTTCCATCGTCCGCAGGTCGCGGCCGTGTACGGTGAACCGCATCACGAGCACGAGGCCCACATCCTCGATCGGCGCCTTGTGTTCGTCCACGGTGTAGTTGGTCACGTGAAACAACTGCGCCCGATTGCGGAACTTGAGCGCGTCGGACTGCTGTGGCAGGATCGAGAGGATGCGGCGAATCGCCCGCTCGGTCTGCCGTGCTTCGTTGAGGCTGCGCGTGGTCAGCGAGGACCGCACGCTATACCGGATCACGAGCTCGACCTCCGTCTTTCGCGACGGCGTGACCGTGATGTCCGTCTCGCGCAACGCCGTGGCCGCGACTTGCAGGAACGGACCCGCGGCGTCGGGGATCTGGTCGAGCGCCGTCTGGGTGTCGGACGACTCGTCAAGGATCGTCGGCGCCGACGGGACCGGATCACCGGCCTCACGCGGGATCGTCGCCAACTGCACGGCCACCCCGATCGTGTTGTCACGCAACGCCGCCGCCACGATCCGCACCATTTCGTGGATCATACCGGCACCAGCAGCCAGCGTTCGTAGTCGCCGTTCTCCTGGCGCATCGTGTCGCGCACGGTGTACGCGGTGCCGTCATACGTCACCGTCGCGTCCCGTGTGGGCGTGGTGAATGAGCCGACCGCGACCAGCACGGCCTTCTCGCTCGCCTTGATCCCGCCACCCGTCCCGTCCTCGACGATCTCTTGCCGATCGTCCATCGGACACAGCACCGAGACCGACCCGACCACCAACGCCTTCGCGTCGGGTGTGCGGGCCAGCATCTTCGCGGCCAAGAGGCGGGTGTTGATCGCCACTAGCGCCGCTTCCTCGACGGCACCGGCGCCGTACTGGCCGCCGGATCGCCATGCGACACGAGCACGGGCGTGGACGGATCGGGCGCCAGCTCGGCGCGCCCAAGCACCACCCACGACCGCGCCAGTGTGTCGGGGAGATCGTAGACCTCCCCGACGAAGCACGCGGTGCCATTCGGACCACCCGTCCCGATGAGCATACGAATGAGCATCGCGTGTCGCTCCCTTAGACCAGCAGGTCGCGATAGACCGCGAACGCGGCCGGCTGACGGACCTGCACGTCGGCGAACTGGATCGACGTGATCTGGAGCAGGTTGCGACGGGCCAGCGTGTACGGGTCGACGATGATCTCGGCGCCGGCACCCCACTCACCCACCATCACGTTCGAGAAGTCACCGACGATGGCCGCGTGACAGATGCCGACCGAGCTGCTCTTGGTGAGCGTCGACGGCATGTTGTTCGTGGCGTACGCCTGCACACCGCTCACCGTGTTCGTGTCGAGGTCCCACAGCGTCTTGCTGTCGGTCGACGCGAAGCGGGCAATGGCGCCCATGCTGTACTTGACGCCAGGCGTGGTGACCCACTTTATGTTGTCGGTCGAGGCGTTCGCCACTTCCAACGCCTTGAAGGCTTCGAGCACCTTGGCGTAGGTGGCGGCGAGGCCCGTGGCGCCCATCGCGATCAGGTTCGTGCCCGAGGCGATACCGACACCGGTCGGCTGGTTGGACGCGCCGCTGCCGTACAGCGCGGCGGTGTCGATCGCGACGGCGTGCTGCGCGATCAGGTCGTCGAACACGAGCTGGTCAGCGGCCGGCGTGGACTGCGCGAGCAACTGGCGCGACACCGTCGTCGACGCTTGGAGCGTCTTCGGGGAGAGCGTCACCTGATCGAGCGAGAGCGACGTGAGCGCCATATCGGAGCCCGGTCCTTCCGCCACCCAGAGCGCGCTGTTGCCAGCCGTCTGGCGCGGGAACACCACGTTGCCCGTGAGCCCCGGCATGAAGCGGGCGCCGAGCGTGCCGAGCACGAGCGACTGCTGACGGAGCAAGTCGATCAACTCCGGGCGGAACTCGGTGGCGACGATGTGTCCACCCTTGGCCGCCGTGCCGACGCTCATCTGCGTACGGATGTTCAGCGGGAGGAAGAACGACGACGCATTCGTGTAGGTGCGGCCCGTCTTCTTCGCGAACTCGTCCGACACTTCGAACTCAAAGCCGTCGCGCTTGCCGGCGGCGATGCCCGAGAGCACGCGCATCAGCGAGTAGGACTTCTGTTCCTTGTCCGTCAACACGACGGCCGGCGCGGGGGCGCCGCTGTGTTCCGAGGCTTTATTCATACGCTCCAGCAGCTCCTGTCCGATGCTCTGCGGGTCCCGACCCGACGCAACGAGGGCATCAGCCTCGCGTGCCGAGAGGCCTGCCGAAGCGGCGAAGCCATAGATGGTCTCCGTGCGAGACCGCACGTCGGTGATGACAGGCGCGACCGTCGCCGATGCAGTCGGCGCGGCAGTCACCGTGGGTGCTTCTTCCACAAGTGCCTCCAGTGCCGCAGACGCGGCGTCGGTGGAGTGATGGGTGTCGTTCGCGGAATGCGAACGACCGATGCCGACCGTGGGGTCGGCAGGGATGGGGACGGTGCTCACCTCGAACACCGTCCAGTTCTTGAAGCGGCGCATTTCCATGCCGTCCGCCGTGCGTTCAGTCGTGTAGTCGTTGCCGGTCGCGTAGCCGACGGACACCATCGGACGAATCCCGTCCTCGATGTCCTGGCGGATCTCTTGCGCCTTGGCACCACGCGAGAACTTGATCCAGCCGCGCAGCGTCCGGTCCTCGCCGATGGTGAGATCGGTCACGAGCCCGTACTGGTCCCGCGAGTCGTGCGACAGCAGCAGCGGAATGCCGCGCTGCGCCCACGCCATGTTCACGGCGTCGGGGGAATGGTCGAGCACTTCGGCAAACGATTTGCCCGTCGCCCAGTCCATGCGCTCGACCGGCATCTCGCTTGAGATGGCGACGGGCACACGGCTGTCGCCCGCGGCGCGGTGCTCGAGCGCCCGTTCGTCAATCATCATCGCGCAGGACACGGCCCGCGTTTCGATCACGGTCGTCATGATACGGCCCTCAGTTGGCGCACCGGCACCGCCGGCGCTTCCGTCGGATCGGGGACGGGCGTAGGCACGGCCCCGAGCGTGACGCCCTTGGCGAGGAGATAGGCTTCTTCGGCGGCGCGTTCATCGACGAGCGCGGCGAACGAAAGCCCCTGCTTGTTCGCTTCTCGGGTGCGCGTCGTGAGCCCAAGGCTCAAGAGCACGTCCACCGCGTTGGCATCTTTCAGCGGGTCCACCCACGGCCAGCGGCGCGGGTGCCACACCGACGCGGCGGCGATCGTAGCGGCGGACTGTCCGGGCGCCATCGGAAACGCGCCCGTCATCGGCGCCGTGTCGAGCCAGAGCCGGAACACGGGCGCCACGATCGTCTGGATGAACTGCGCCTGCGCGCCCTGCCACGCATCCCGCTCGACGAGCAGACCGGCGCGCATCGACGAGTAGTTGACGTCCGACAGGTCGCCCGTGAGGCTGGCATACGCGACGTGCAGACCGGCCGAGATCTTCCGCAGCAAGTGACGGGCGAACACGTCGTACTCCTGCGTCGGTTGGCCGGGGTCCAGCATCTTGACGTCCCAGCCCTGCGGCAGCGTCCACCATTCGCCCGGCGCCTGCTCGATCTGCGGCGGCATCCCGTCGCTGTCGATCGGCTGCGCGTCGGCGCCCGGAATCAAGGCGCCCATCTTGGACGCGGTGACGCGGTTGAGCACGACGATGGCTTCGTCTGTCTTCTCGAGGTGCTGCAACAGCAGCATCACTGGCGCGAGCGCGGTCACGCCACGCGACTGCTGCGGCCGCTGGCGATGGCCGAGCACGAGCAGACGGTCGGCCCCGAGGAACCGGTGCGTGCGGCCCCCACTGTCCGACGGGTGCCTCGTGAGCAGATGGTAGCCGACGACGCGGCCCGCTGCGTCGTACTCGATGCCCTGCACGATGCTGCCACCCCGCGCCGTGCGGTCGGTGTTCTGCATCTCGTCGAGCAGGTCAGGGTCGAGCGGCTTCACCCACAGACCCGCCGGCGCGACCTTGGACGGGATCAGCTCGAGGAGCGCCTCGCCCTCGACCTTCCACGTCTCGGCCACCACGCCGCAGACCTCGACCCACGACTGCCCGTCGGGCGTGCAGGACGCGGCCCACTGATACCATGCCGCCTCAATGCTCGCACTCGCCGCCGTGTTCGTCCCGCGAGACGAGGGCACGATCGCTTGCAGCGTAATGCCGTCCGGTCCGATCACGTTGTCGCGCACCAAGGCGCCGTAGCGCGCCACGATCGGGCTGTTCTCGCGCAGCTCGCGGGCGCGGAACCGCAGCACCTTCGCCTGGTATCGGGTCGCCTTGTCGGCGCTCTGCGCCGTGCCGGGCCAATCGGACAGGAGGCGATGCGCCCCCGCGGCTTGGTAGCTGCGCGTCGCCGTCGGCGCGGCACGGAACGCGCCCGTGACCGCACGCCATAAGCGGAGGGGCAGAGGGGCCGTTCTCACGAGGTGAACCCGACGGAGACCTTGCCGAACGCCGAGCCGCCGCGCAGTTCGCGGGCGAGCGCACGGCGCCAGTGCGCTTCCTCGCGGTTCACGTCGGCCAGCGTGTGAAAGGTCACGTTGCGCCCGCCGATCATCATCATCTTCATCTCGCCCGACAGGATGCTTTCGCGAGCGGTGCGGCAGAGGGCCAGCATCCGCTCGGGATAGCTCGTGATATCGCCGCCGGCTGCGGTGCCGAGGTCGGCGGCGACCAGCATGGTGCCCCGATCGAACGTCTCGACGACGGAGGACAGCGTGGCGCGGAGCCGCCACTGGTACAGCGCCGGCGTGAGCGAGGCGGTCTGCACACTGGTCAGCGCAAGCACGTGCGTGTTGCCGCTGGCCGTCGCCGTCGCGGTGAGAACGGTCGGCCCTGCCAGCGCACACGAGATCACCCAGCCCGCGGTGGCGGGATAGTCAGACAGCGACAGCGTCACCGACAGGGAGTCGCCTGCGGTAAGGGTGTCCGGGATGGCCGTCAGCGTCGTGGTCACACTGGCAAAGTCGTCGCCCCCGTCCCGCCGTCCTACGGGTACGCGCCCCCACTACGGCGCAACGGGGGGGAATGCTATGCGGCGCGCTCGGTCGAGACGCGACGCGACCATGGGAGCCGGAAGGCGCGAGGTTTGCGCTTGCCACTCTCGTCGAGGTAGCCGCGCTGCACGAGCACCGTGAGCATCTGCCCGACGGTCGTGTCCCTTAAACGCATTTCGGCCGCCAACGATTCGGCCTTCACCTCCGAGAACCCGGTCATCGTCAGTCGCCTGCGGATATGCCACATCGTGAGGCGGGCGGCGGGGGGCAGCGACACATCGTCGAGGGCTTGTTCAACGGCAAGGCAATACGTCATGGCGCTCCGTGGGTGAGGGTCCTCATCGCATCCATCCGCCCGCCCGACGTGGCAACCAACTGCCCGACGGCTTCGCGGGTGACGGGGTCGGCTTCTCGGCACTCGGCACGACGGGTGTCTGTCGGCCGCCCTCGGCATTCACGCGGTCCACTTCCGCCGCGAGCGACATCACGTGGACCGGCCCGAGCAGCAGCGCGGCGTAGCAGTACGTCTCGCAGTCGGCCACCTCGTTGCGGACGCCTGGCGTGGCTTCCCACTTCCGCTTGCGCGTCCGCTCGTCCACGCGCCGCCGCATCGACAGCAGCTGCGTCACGTAGTCCTCGTCGGCGTGCTGGTTCAAGTGCAGGAAGCCCGGACCCGGCTCGTCCATCGCCAAGCGGCGGTACAGTCGATCCATGATCGCGTGAACGCCGAGGATATACAGGCGCCCCGGCTTGACCTTGGTCGGCTTGGCGGGCACCATCGGCGCCGTGGGGTTGCTCGAGCCCTTGATCGCGTAGACGTGTTGGGCCAAGCGCGGCGCGCAGTACGTGTACACCTGCTTGCTGTGCGTGCCGTCGCCCGAGTCGATGGTGAGCGACCGGATCGCCAGCAGCGTGCCGCTCTCGTGCGTCCAGCGGCGTTGCGTGCGGTAGTCCTCGAGCCGTGCCCACCACTCGGGCTGGCTCGTGTCGCCGCGCAGAATCGCCCGCTCGATCAGCCAGGACGTTTCGCCCACGCCCCACGCTCGCACCACGATCTCGCCGCGGTCGTGCTGCAAGTCGAGCCCCGCGGTCAGCAGCGCCGCCTCGCGGGGGACGTGCCACGTGATCGGCGCCTCGTCGTCCGTGCTGTCGTACCGCGTGGACCGCGCCAGCAGCGTCGACCGGACCGTCTCGGCCGTCTGGTCGCGCCACAGTTCGCCGAGCGTGGTGTTGAAGAACGCCCGCAGCATCTCGGCCCGCATCGCGGGATCGCGTTGCCCGTTCGCGGTCACGAACTCTTGCGCCACTTCTTCCCACAGCGCGAACGCCGCCACGAGCCCGTGGATGTGAAACGACCGCTTGTGCGGCACCCGCGGCTCGGCCGTCTGCGTCCATCGGCCGGCGCGCAGCAGCGCCCCCTTCTCACGCGCCAGCATCAGGTGCTCGCACGCCGCGCACTGGTAGGCGACCGACGACGGGATCACCTTGCCCGCCGTGTCCACGCCCCACTTGAGCCGATCGAAGTGCAGCGTCTGCCAGTGCCCGCAGTCCGAACACGGGATCTCGTAGACCTCCTGTGTCCCCTCGAGGTAGCTCGGCCAGATCAGCGACTCCTCCTGCGAGGTCGGGCTCGACACTTCCACGATCTTGCGGCGCCGCTGGAAGGACCGCGTGCGCGCGCGAGCGATGGCTTTCACGTCGCCTTCCGTGCCGGCCGACCGCGGGTGCCGGTCCCGTTCGTCGAGCAGCACCACCCGCTTCGGGCGCATCGCCAAACCCGAGGGCGCGTTGGCGCCCGTCATGTCGAGCTGCCCGCCGGGGTATGCTTTTGAGAGGATCGTGTTGTTGCTTTCCCGAGACCGAGCGGGCGCCACCAAGGCCGACAGCGCCGCGCAGTCGCGGATCATCGGGGCGACGCGGTCCTTGCTAAAGCTCTCGGCCGTCTCGACCGTCGGCTGTACGCAGAGCATCGGGCTCGGCTCTTGGTGCGTGAAGTAGCCGATCGCGTTGAGGATGAGCTCCGTCTTCGCCGCTTGGCTTGGGGACACGACGACGATCTCCTGCGTCGTCCGGTCGCTCACCGCGTCCATGATCTCGGGCAGGTACGGCACCATGCTGTTCTGCCACGGCCCGTGGTTCGCCGTCGCCTCGGGACTGAGCACGCGGTACTTCTCGGCCCACTGGCTCATCGACAAGCGAGGCAGGGGCCGACAGTGCCGGCGGAATCGTTCGCGGGTGACGCGGTTGAGGGCGTCGCGACCGAGGGCGTGCGTCATGCCGCAGCCTTCACGGGTTCCGGCTCGTCGATCACATCCTCGTCGAATGTGGACAATTCCACCACGATCCGCTCGGCTTCCGTTTCCGCCGCCAGTTCGGCCTCGGTCCCGAGATGCGCCAGGCGCACCGGCATCGCCCGCAGTCGAGCGGTAAGCCGATCGAGCACGCGGCCCAGTGCCGCCTCGTAATCGGCCACGCTTACGACCTCGCCACGCGCTTTCGCCACGTCGATCTCGGCCAGTTCGGCCTCGGCGTTGGCCTTGCGGGTGCGTGCCGTGTCGAGGTCGCCCGGGTTCGCCTCGACCACGGCCTTCTCGGCCTCGCGCTTTCGCAGGTTGATCGCGCAGTCGGGCTGCCGATACTCGACCGCTTTGCGCTGGCGCGTGACGAGCACCGCCGGTTCCTGCGCCCGGATGTACTGGAGCGTGCGGACGGCAAGCCCCGTCTCCTCGGCGAGCTGGTTCAGGGCGATCCAGCGTTCGCTCATGCGGCGCCCGACGGCGAGGCAAGCGCACGGCTTATTGAGAATCCATTCTCTAGTGAATTACGGCCGCGATGCGGTTTCCCCACTGGGCCCCCCATAGCGGAGGACCCAAGCTGTTGGTATGTCATAGCTTACGCCCTGTGAACCCTGCGAGCGCGGCCGCGATGCCCGCCGTCGCGGTGCGGACGAACGTGTCGTCGAGCGACCGCTTCGCCGTCGCGTGGAAGTTCAGACGAGCGGTCAGTCGGACGCTCGGCACGAGCTTGTACAGCAGGTCGGTGCGCGCCCCGAGCTTGACCCCCTTGACCTTGCCCGCCCGCTTCTCCTTCACGAGAAACGTGCCATTCGGTGTCGTGATCCGTCGGACCTTCGGGTCGGTCCGTAGGGTCGAGAGACGCAGACCCTTGGATACCACGCTCTCGCGTGTTGGCTTGACGGCCGACAAGGGGATCGCGACCGAGCGTCCCGAGATAGGCGCCTTGATGCTGTTCTCCTCGAACTTGGCGAGGATGTTGCGCTCAGGGTTGACCCCATAGGCCGCTCGAGGGCGGGCTTGGGTGGCGAAGTCGTCCCCCTTTCGGAAGATCGTCTTGGTCACGTACTCCGCCCGCCGAAGCGTGAAGCTCTTGGCGAGCGTGCCTTGGACCGCCTTCTGCCCATCATCGGCCAGCTTGTTGAGGGTGAGGACCAAGGCCTTGGGCGCCTTTTGGCCGATCTCTTGGAGCGCCTTCTTGATGGCGTCGTGCCCCGTAATCTTGAGCGTGAGGTTCATGGTGCCCCCGTTGTGTGTGAGATCACGCCGCTACCCTGTTAAAGTTATCCACATCCACCACGAGACGTGCTGGCGTCCCGTCGTCCACCCGCTCGCAGGTCACGCGGGCGACACTCGCGTCGTCTCGGTAGGCAATGCCCCGAAGAAGATCGAGGGCGCCCTTGATCCGGTTGTCCACATCGCCGGACTTTTGTGATCGGTGCCACGTGATGCTCACGGCCAGATCGCCCCGCAGGGGCACCACGTGGCGGAAGAGCAGGTGCGCCGTCTTCGTGTCCGTCACGGCGCCCTTGGCCTTGTAGGCCCGCCCCTTGCCCACGCGCCATTGCCGGTTGGCACTGGTGACCACCGGCAGGGTGAACCGCCAGCCCCCGCCTGGGCGCATCGAGACGGTCGCGTCGGCCCATGTCAGCGGGGCAGGGCGTTTGGCGGGTTTGGACCCCTTGAGGCTACCCGTGGTCGCTTTTCGGGGTTTGGTGGCAGGACGGGGCCGTGGTGCGCGTTTGACGGCCATTACGCGGCCACCTTGGTGGTGCCATGCACGATCAGCATGGCGCCGTCGGTCCGTGTGATCGGATCGTCGTAATGCGTGCGGGCGTTCTCGGCGAGGGCGCCGATCTTCTTGCCCAAGTCGGCCACGCTCATGAACGGCGACGATCGGCCCTTGGTGACGATGCAGCAGTAATCGCGGACGCCGCGCACGATCGCCGTATGGGGCACGTGCGCCGCGTCCTCGGGTGGTCGGAACATCGGGCCGAGCGTGGCGATGAGCTGGCCGACGTTGACGAGGCCGAGCTTGGACTTCCACGCGGTGATGCACTCAGACCGATCGGCCGGCGAGAAGTCAGGGTACTTGACCTCATCCGACACCACCCCGGGGGCGCGGCGCGGCTGTTTTGCGCGGCGCACTTGGTCGTTGGTACTGGTCGTTGGTACTGGTCGTTGGTCGTTGGTATGGTGCGTGAGCGGCTCATGAGCGGCTCCTGAATCCCTCATGAGCGCCTCATGAGAGATCGTAACCTCTTGCACCTCAACGATTTCGGGCAACGCACTCCGCAGGTTCGGGTGCTGAATCTTCTGATGCGCCGCCCAGTTCACGATCTGCAAGACGCGCTGCCCGCTGCTCGTTTTCCCGCGCACCACACGACCCATTCCTGAGAGCCTCATGAGCGGCTCATGAGAAGAATCGCGGGTTTCGGGAAAAATGAAGGCGTCGATCACGCGCACATTGTCAAGCACCCGCCCCGTGTCGTCTGCCATCGCGATGAGGCCGACAAACACGAGGCGCGTGGTGGGATCACAGGGCGCCAGCTTCTCGTCCTGAAACATCTCGGGCTTGATCGTGCGAATGCGGGCCACTAGGCGACCCTCCTATTGGACGGCGAGCCCAGCGCGATCCCATGCCCTGCCGCAAACACGTCCCGAGCGTCGTCGTGTGGCATATCCATGATGTGGCCCCGCAGATACTTGAGGGTGATCGACTTGTCGCGGGACGCCCCGCCGTAGCGCATTTTCATGCCCGACACTTCCATGACATCCGGCAGCACGACCGTGGACACATCACGACGGCCAGCGCGTACCTCCTGCACCGCGTCGGGGTCCGCTTTCGGGTCCAGCACCCGCGACAGCCCGAAGATGTTGGCGGCCATCTGCTCCTTCTTGCCCTTGTTGTACAGCCAGTCCACCAGCGGCCGGCGGTAGTGCGCCAGGGCGTCCCCGCCCGTCCTCGAGCTGTTCAGCTGCGTCAGCAGGATGATGGGGATGCTGAGGGCCTTCGCCGCCCGCAGAGCCATCGACTGCATCTGGTTGCTCACCGCGATGTCGGCCCCCGACTCGCCGGCGTCGTGCTCGGCGTGGTCGATGTGGTCCACGATCACCACGTCGCTCTCCTGCAACTGCGCCACCCGCAGCGCGTTGGCGAACGATTTGGGCGTGAGCGCGTCGATCGGCTCGATCCGCAGCGCCTCGAGCAGCTCGCGGTCCTCGCGCATCAGCCGGTAGGCGACCGACAGCTCGTCGTGCTGCGCCTTCGCGATCGGGTCGCCCATCTCGGCGCGGTCCTTGAGCCGCTTGGACAGCGCGTCATCGGCCGAGATCCCGCAGTCGAGGCACGCCAGGCGTGTGAACGTCTCGCCGGGGTCGGCCTCGAGCGGCAGGTAGGTGACCTTCTTCTTTTGGACCCGCAGGAAGTGCTGCAACAGGTGCGCCGCGAACGACGTCTTGCCGTTGCCGGGGAAGGCGGCGATGTACGTGAGGCGCCCCGGCACCAGCGGCCCCGCGAAGTCGTTCATGGCCTTCCACGGCCAGCGGATCAGGGCCGACGTATCCATCTCGTGCAGCCATTCGGCGTAGTCGAGCGCCTCTTGGCCGATCACGTACGGGTCGCGGTCGGCCAGTGGGTGGTGCGCGACGCAATACGCGGCCGTCCCATCCACCCAGCCGCGTTGCGGCAGATCGACCGGATGGTGACAGAAATGGCAGCTCAGGGTGCGCGCCATTAGGCCGCCCCGTCAAAGAGCATCGGCGCCGTGTCATCCGCTCGCGGCTCACGCGGCTCGGCGGCCATGTCGATGCGGGCGGCCGGATCGAACGCCCGCCGTGCGATGCCGGCCAAGTCCTTGAGTAGGCCCGCGACCACGGTGCGCTCGCCGATGGTGAGGTGATGCCCGCGCATCGTCAGGCGTGCCGCACACATCTCGGCCTGCTGGATCGCGACGCGCAGCTCGCCGTTCGTGGTGATAGGCATCAGTCCACCCACCCGTCGCCGCGCCGGAAATGCCACCACCGATGGGCGAGGATCTCGCGCAACAGACCAAGCAGCGACCCGCCGGAGTAGCTGCCCGCGCGGCAATGGTAGGACCAGAGCGTCCCGTAGGTAGGGCGTCTCATGCCACCTTCCGCGGGTGCGCGTAGTCCGTATCCGTCTCGACGCGCCGCGTCTGCGCCACCGGCAGGCCGAGCGCCACGCGCCGGATCGGGTGAATCCACGGCTGCGGCGCCCACGTGTCCACGACCTGCGCCCGACCCCGTGATTGCCGCCCGTTGAGCGGCACCGGCCCGACGGACCACGTCGTGACGACGCGGCCTTCCTGCGCGGCGCCACCCACCCGCATCACGACCTGCTCGGTCGCCATCCGCATCATTTGCGACTTGATGACGGTCTTGCGGAACTGCGGCAGACGCTCGGCGATGGCAGCGATGCACATCGGGCCGTGCGTGGCGAGCAGCTCGACCACCACGCCGGCGATCGTGGTCGGTGGCGTGTACGTCAGCGCCTCGAGCGGCACCCGGTCGCACTGGGCGATCGGCACGAAGCCCGACGCGACGCTGCTGTACACCGACTCGACCAGGGCGAGCGCGTGCCGCGTCTGGTCCTCTCGGGGCGCGGTAAAGTCGCCGAGCACCTCGCGCCACGTCATGTTCATGAGCACGCGGCCTTGGGTGTGGACGGGGCAGGGTCGGGTCATGATGCGATAGCGGCCGCCGTCATGTAGCCGCACGCGGACCGCCGTGCGGTCGAGGGTCTTTCGGGCACGGTCAGTCATGGTCGGTCCACTCGGCGCAGCGCCGCGTTGAAGTATTTCAGAATTGCTCGTTCCAGTTCGGCGCAATGCTCGGCGGCCTGCTTCAGGTCGTGCGCGTATTTCGGCAGCTGCTCTTGCAGGAGGGGCGGCCCCTTTTGCCGTAGCCTTCCTTCTCGCGTCGCGTGGACGTAGAGCGCACGGGCCGCGCTCGCGCAGTCCTGACGGATGTGGTCGATCGTGCGGCGCGGGCCGGCGCGCTTCGCCGTTATCTCCACGTGGCCCCGGCGCGCATAACCCGCCCGAGGACGGTCAGGAACACGCGGGCCGCGTCGTGCGCGTTCAGCAGGATGGCGCCGACCGCGGGGACGATGGCCCAGTAGTAGTCGGGGTTCACGCGGCCCCCCGCGCAATCCGCGCACAGGACGTGTGATCGTCGGACAGCGGGCGCAGGCACCATGCACAGATGCTCATGCGCCACGCTCGCGGTCGGTCGTCTCTTGGTCCCGCTGCTTCGCTTCGCGGGACAGGCGCCACGCCCAGCCGATGCAGATGGCGAGGAGGACGAGGTATCCCAGCCAGAAGGGCTCAAGGGTAAAAACGGGGGCGGTCATGGCTTCCCCGCCGTTGCCATTTCATTGCCATTTGTGCGCCGCGTTTGCGCCCTTACGCCTGCCGCTTGACCTGCTCGCACGATCGCGATACTCTCATTCTCAGAGGGGAAACGATGGAAAGCGCTTGTTGGTATCCGCGCGGTCATCGGTTCAATCCCGATCTGTGGCTCTTTCATAAGTCGTTATGCCTCAACGCTTTCGGTTATTTGCTTCGGCGCCCCTCGTGGGCGCCGTTGCCGTTTCATTGCCATCTGTGTTCGACTTCGGTGCGGTGCGCTCCGGCAGCGACAGACCCGACACCACGTGTTTCAAGTCGTCCGGGCGGTTCCGCAGGTAGCTCCGCGTCAGCACCCGCACGTCGGAATCGCCGAGCCACGCGCCCACCTTCGTGATGTCGCCCGTCGCCTCAAGCACCGACTTGCCGCGCATCCGCCGCAGGCTGTGCATGGACTGGTACTTGGCCCGCGTCACGCCCGCCTCGGTGCAGAGCACGGCCAGCGCCGCGTTCAACGCCGAGTAGGTCCACGCCTTGTGACGGCTCCGGTCCTGCGCGCCGTAGAACACGAACGGCCCCGTGTACCCATCCCGCGCCGCCCACACGCGGCACACGCGCAACGCGAACACCGCCGCCCGTGGCAACGGCTGCACGCGCCGCTTGCCCAGCTTGTCCGTCTCTGTCGGCCACGTGACCAGCCGTGCCGTCAGGTCGAGGTCGGACCACGTCAGTTGCAGCAGCGCATTGGACCGCGGCGCCAGCAGCCCGTCCAGCGCGATCGCGGCCCACGCCCGCCACCGGAGCGCCGAGCGATAGTCCGCTTGGCTCAGGATCAGCGACCAGTCGGCCGGCGAGAACTCCGGCACCTCGAGCGCGCCGTAATCCCGCCCCTTACGCACCGCGTAGTCGGCCAGCACGTTCTCGGCGAGCAGCTTGCGCGCCCTGGCGTGTCGCCACACCGACTTCACGAGCTGGATGTGATGCGCCACTTGGTTGCGCGCCATCACCACGCCCGTCTTCGCCCGTTCGACCGACAACAGCCGCAGCCGGAAGGCGTCGAGCGTCTCCGGTGTCACGAGATCCGCGAACGTGTACGGGTCCAGCGCCGACGGCCCGACGAACACCTTCCAGCGGCTCGCGTTGAGCTTCGCCGTCTTCGGGCGCCAGTCGGCCGTGTTCGCGGTCACGTACGCATCCCACAGCGCGGCCACCGTGTAGCGCGTGCGCTCGGCGGCGGGCGTTCCCTTCAAGTAGTCGGCCTTGGCCTTAGCGAACACCTTGGCCGCCGCCTCGCGGTCCCGCTTGGCGCCGCGAAACGTTTCCGTCTTGCGGCGCTTGACCATGCCCACGAGCTCGCGCCACTCGACCCGTGCCACCGGCTCGCCGTTGAGCGTATCGGCGAACACGTTCACGGTCGAGCCGTGCGCGCCTTCGGAGGCAATGGCCGTACGCTTCGTGGTCACGCCGACGCCCGGTGCGCCGACGCGATGACCAGTGACGCCTCGACGCGACGGGGCACCAAGCAGGCGCGCAGCTCGTAGCCGAGCCCCTTGGTGTACCGCACGTGCGGGCACTCGCCGAACTTCCGCGCCCACCGGCGCACCGTCTCCGGCGTCCAGCCCGACCGCTGCGCGCACGCCAGTTCCCCGATCCACGTGTCATACTCCTCGGTCGCGTCGGACACCGCCGACACGATCGAGAGCATAGACGACGCCAGAACGGCCTGCCCGTTGCGCTTGAGCACATCGGCATCGGCGCGCACGCTGTCGAGCACCAGGCGCAATTCGGGACGCTTGGCAGTAGTGCTCACGCCGCCTCCTCCACCGCTTCCAGCGTCTCGGTGTGCGTCTCGTCGTCACGCGCCGCCAGCACGATCTGCACGTTGGTCAGACGGGCCTCGTCACCCTTCTCGGCGTAGTACACCTCAAGATCCCGCAGCCGTTCGGTGCGCGTATCGCCCAAGCGGGTGCGCTTGTCGCCCTTGCCGACCATGACGCTTTCGGCCTGCTCGAGCGTAGTGCCGGTGCGCGCCGGTAACTGCCGCTGCGCCACCGGCTCGTGGTGGACGTATTCCACCACCGGCTCCGGCGTGGCCTGCGCCATCTCGTCGCCCGTGTACAGGCCCGACAACTCCTGCGGGAACGCCTTGCGAAGCGCCAAGGCTTCCGCGCACTTCGCCAACATCGTCGCGGGCATCTTCTGCCACATCGGGGACGACTGCTGCGAGTACTCGCGAAAGGTCGCGATGCCCACGGCCGGCGCCGAGAAGTCGTGGCGCATCACGCCCACCCGAGCGGCGGCGGGCGGCTTATCGGACAGCCACACGTCCACCCACTGGCCGTCGGGTCCGCACCACTGGGGCGCCTGCTGGCCGCTGTACTTGCCCGTGCGCTCGGCGATCAAACGGAAGCCGTCGATGCTGACTTGCACGGTCATCTTGCCCTGCCGCTTGATCGCGTAGATCTGGCGCGCGAACGGGTCCAATCCCGTGCGCTCGCACTGCGCGATAAACAGCGCCAGCTCGTCATGCGTCGCGCCGACGGCGATCGTGCGCTTCACCAGCTCCACCTTCTCAAGCGACATGCCGCGTTCGGTTGGTGCCATGATGGCGGTACTCACGCCGCACGCTCCATCGCCATCGGGTGCCGCACGCGCCACATCATGCCCTGCGACATCGCGGGCACCTCGACGTCGTTGCAGTAGTGCGCCCACACCTGCACCTCGGCGTCGGAGAACATCCGAAAGATGCGGTCGAAGGCGACATCGTTCTCGGCGAGCGCGTACGCATTCGTCCACCGGCCGCGCCGGCCGACGAGGTGCGTGCATTGCTTCACACGGTCATTCGGGTACAGGGCTTCGGCTTCAGCCACCAGCTTCTCGGCGGCGCGGATTACGAGGCTATGCGACATGGTCAGGTCCCAAAGGTGAGAGAGCGCGAGGCACGGCGTGCCTCGTCGTCGGCCTGCTTGCGTTCGCGCAGGCGCGCATTCGCCTGGGCGATCACGGCGTCGAGCTCGTCGCCGGTCGCCTCGAACGTCACGCCGTCCACGGTGATCGAGACGCGGGCGCCGTGGTGCTTTAGGAAGTCGTAGAACACCGCCTTGTTGCTCTGCTCGATCTCGCGCACGCGGTGCGCGTGCGCTTCGGCCTGCACACGTTCGCGGTTCGACGTCATCCATTCCGGCTCAAACGGGGTGCCATACTCGCGGCGCGTCACTACGCGGCCTCGCGGATGGCGCGCTGCATCTCGTGCCGCATCGCGGCCGCTTCCATCTCGACGACGAAGCCGCCCGCGTCGGACTGCGGGATCATCGCGGAACTGATGCGAAGGCCTGCGTCGTCGATGCGCGCCGACAGGTGCGTGAGGGGCGCCGTGGCGCCCGTCGGAGAAATGCGTCCCGACGCAAACAGGCGTCGGCGTGGTCGAAGTTGTTCCATTGTCCGTGTCCTCTCGTTAAGTTGCGGCGTGGCCTCGTGCCACACCGTGTCCCACACTTCGGTCACCGCCCCCGGTGGCCGTTGTGCGTTTATGCCGCCTGCCCGTTGAACACGATCGCCGCGATGACGGCCGCGATGCGGGTCAGGCGCAATGTGACGGCGGCCTCGCTCATGCCGTGGTCGCGCATCTCCATCGCGAGCTTCGTGAGCTGCGTCGGCACCGAGGTGCCGCGCCGTCCTGCGGCGATTTCGTCCAGCGTCCGTAAATCTCCGTGGACGCCCTGCGCCCGTAAGTCGCCGCGGATGACCACGGCTTTGGTCTGCCAGGCGCGGCAAGCCCGCGTCGTCGCGCTGTCCTGTTCTTTCGTCTTCACCGTGTCCTCTGTGTGTGTGATTGTTTTTCCCTGCAATTCGTGAGTGCCGACGCCCCCGTCGACCGATCACGTTTGCTTCATGCCCAACAGCGCACGAAGCCCACCAAGACCTACGCCGCCTGATCCACGGGGCGGCGCCGTTCGGCCTCTGCGGAGGCCGACGCCTTCGTCACCAGCGGGATGCCCGCGACGATGACGGACTGCAAGACGCCGCGCACGATGAGCGCCGGGATGTTCTGCCGGTGCATTCCGATCATCCGGGCGGCCGTTGACTGTGTGACGAGGTCCGGTAGGGTTTGCTTGCGCGCCGTGCGGTACTGTGTCATCGTGATTCCGTTGTCATGAGTGATGACGTACAGTACGACACTTCCACCCACTTTGCAATGCCCAGTGGTGGGAAGTTTCTGACAGGTCTCTGAAGTGAGGGGTTGTGGACGACATTCGGGCGGCATTGGGGCGGGAGATTGCCAGACACGGGAACCCAGAAGCCGCGGCGCGGCATCTCAACCTGCCCGTTGAGACGGTGCGCCGTGTCTTGCGTGGACGCGGGCTCCGCGGCAAGAACTACGTGCTCTTTCGGGAACGCCTCGGGCTCACGGCCGCGACCAGTCGGGTCACGGATATGGTGGGAAGTGCCACCCGGGTCGATGCCGTGGCCGCGATCGTCGCCACAGGGCAAGCGGAGGCCGCGGCGTGGGTGCTGGAGTTCGCGGCGCGCCTCTTAGAGGCTGGCGCGCAGCAGTTACGTCAGGGTGTCCGTCGGGAGGACATCATCAGCGCCGTCGAGCAGGTCGAGGAGCGGATCACGCGGCCAAAAACATCGCGTCGGCAAGCGTCTGAGGGCTGAGGAGCCCGTCGCACATCGGGATCAGCAGGGCGCCGTAGTTCGGCGGCCCGACGTGGACCACGGTCCACTTGCCCCGCACGAGGCGGGTGACCGCGATCGGCACCTCAGTACCGGGTCGTATCACGAGAACATCGCCCTGGCGGGCGGGCACGGGGTGGATAAAGGCACCCAGCACATCAAACAAATACGCGGCACTTCTCATTGACCGTCCCACCGGCGACGTCGCCGTGTTACCTCAGCCTACACCATTCGCTGCTACGGAGGGACGACATCGCCCGACTCGTTCCACATGGTAGCACTCTCTCACCGTTCGGCAAGGTCGTGTGGTGTAATTTGTCGTACTTTTCATACCAGTATGGTCCCCAGCGTCAGCGGCGCGTCATTCGTCTGGGACCATGCGTTATGGGGGGGGGGGGGGGGGCGTTTTGGCCTATCCAAATCGTTCCCGAATCCGTGCGGTGGCGATGCATTCGCACAGCGTCTCCTGCATCGGATCGGTCATCCCCTGACTGATCCCCGAGTCGTCCAGCGCGGCATGGCACAATTCGTGGTACAGTGTCCGCCACTGGTGCCGCTTCGTCGCGGCCGTCGCGATCTCGATCGTCCGGTTCGCCAGATCAAACATGCCCCAGCACTCGGTGCCGTCAGGGTGCCGGAGCGTCGGCTTGAGGATGATCGTGATCGTGCCGCCTGGCGCCTCTACCGTGGCCGGCAGGGCGGGGTACTTCATGCCGCAACCTGTTCACCGTTCATGAACCGGACCGCGTCCTGCGGATCGCTGAAGCACTGCACCCGCTGGTCTCGCGTCGGGCAGAGCACCACCGTCGGCGCCGTAGCGCGGTAGCGGGCGAAGCCCTTGGCGCGGGCGTAGCTGCTATCGACCTGCCACGCCCCCATGCGGAGCCCCCACACGTCGCGCTGCTCGAACTGGTGGCACCCGTGCGCCGCAGTGTGGTTGTGCCCGATCGCGAGCACGTCGGGGCACACGTCCCAGTTCGGCCCCTCTTCTTGCAGCCACGTCCAGCAGGCGTGCAGCGGGTTGAGGTTGCTATGCCGCCGCCATTGGTGCCGCGTGTGGATGCGATAGGTCGCCGTGACCTCGTCCACATCGAGCGGGTTCACGATCTCGACCTGCCACAGCAGCTCGTCGGGCGCGTAGTGGATGCGATGCCGTCGAGCCAAGGTCTGCAAGTGATCCGTGCCGGCCAGCACCTTACTCCAATCGTCGTGATTTCCCGACGTGGTGCCGAGCAGCTTGCCCTTGAAGCAGCCGACGAGAATGTCGAGCAGCCGCAGGTCGTCGCCGATCTGGCCGACGTTGCCGCCCTTGTGCTTGATGGGGTTGTCGAGCAAGTCGCCGACGCCGAGCGCATAGAGATCCGGCGTGCGCCCCACGTACTCGGCGTACTCTTTGAGCGCGCCGAGATCGGTGCCGTGCGTCGAGATATGCCAGTCGGACGAGATCGAGATCGCGATGGGCCGGTCGCTTGCGATCCGCAGGCGGGCGTGACGCTGCGCCTTCGCCTTCTCGATGCTGCGGGTTGCCGTGCCCATCACCCGCGCCAGAAAGACGTCCTCGGTTTCGTCCGCGCTGTCGTCAGGCGCGAACGCCTCGACCAGCGTCGGCCCCTCTGGCGCGTAATACTCGGCCACCGGGCGCACCATCGCAATCGGTTCGGCTCTCGCCAAGGTGTAGAGCCCAAGCCCCAACGACTGGAGCTTCTGGTTGATACCGGTGCGCGACCGATGCGGGAACAGCGTCTGCACCATCTGCTCGGCGGTCATCATCGCCCGGGCACCTTGCTCGAGCGCCGCGAGCTCCGATTTCGTCCACGGGCGGTAGTTGTGGCCTTTGGCTCTCATGCGCCCCTCGGCATTCCGTGAAGGTCGGCGGGCGTGAACACGTCGCCGCAGTGCTTACAATGGCCCGTCGGGTCGGGCTTGCCCCACTCGCGGCAGAGCGTGCAGCGACGTGGGGTGTTTGAGCTCGAGGGAGTAGCCACTACGTGTGCATGACGACCGGCACCTTCTGGCAGCTTGCGAGCTTGCGCGCGGCCAATCCGGTGGCGATAACGACGCGGTCAAACAGTTGCCCTTGGCTCACGCCC